>Ga0082335_1000430_pt1 | contig 106455 bp, 105 predicted proteins | sample Subgrocontami58m_FD_72375 | JGI IMG/M metagenome (GOLD analysis project Ga0082335, IMG submission 72375) | Subsurface groundwater microbial communities from S. Glens Falls, New York, USA - GMW37 contaminated, 5.8 m (SPADES assembly) (version 2) ... | reverse complement strand
TATTCCTTGCCAAGGTCAACGATGAACTCGCCCGGGGAAATGAAGCCAGCATGTTTGTTACGGTCTTCTGCGGCGTCCTCAACACGGAAACAGGAGAAGTTGTCTATGCCAACGGCGGGCACAACCCGCCCCTGGTCGTCCGCAGGGAAGGGGGAGTCGCCTATCTCGACGGGATAGCCGGATTGGTGCTGGGGGCCATGGAGGGTATCACCTATACAGGGGAGCACCTGATTCTCGGACCGGGGGACGCCCTCTTTTTGTATACCGACGGAGTGACCGAAGCCATGGACAAGGACCAGGCCCTCTTCTCGGAGGAACGGTTGCAGCAGGATGTCATGGAGCTGCGGGGAAGGCCGATCAAGGAGATGATCAAAGGCGTCCTGGAGAAGGTGAAGCTTTTTACGGAAGGAGCTCCCCAGTCCGATGACATCACGATGATGGTGGTGCAATATCATGGGCAAACGCGGCCTTCTTGAGCAGATATGATCCTGGCAAGCTGAGGACAGCGGTAAGCCCTGAACGGAAGTGGACAAAAATAGGAGGGAGTATGGGGAGCATGGAATTCGCGGCAAGGAAGGAAAATGACAGGACCGTGGTATCGATCCGGGGAAAGATGGATGCGACCACGAGCGCGGAAATTGAGGCTAAACTGGATGGCCTTGTCGTGGGTGGAGAAAAAAAACTTATTGTCGATCTGAAGGGCCTGGAATACATCAGCAGCGCGGGCTTGAGGGTATTGCTCGCGACGGCAAAGAAGCTGAAGTCCCAGCAGGGAGATATGGTCTTTGCTAATCTCGATGGCAACGTCAAGAACGTGTTCAAAATCTCCGGTTTTTTCTCCATCTTCAAGGTGTATGACGACCTTGAGGCCGCCCTGCAGCAAGGGAGAGAGTGACATGGAAACGGCTCTTACCCTGACCTTGCCGGCAGAACTTTCGCAACTTCCGGCCTTCATCGCGGCAGTCACGAAAACGGCGGAATCTTCAGGCCTCGCTCCGGAGACGATCTTTAACATTGAACTCGCACTCGAAGAAGCCCTCGTCAACGTTATCAATTATGCCTACGAGGGGAAGAATGGGGATATCCAGGTAGTCTGCCGGACCGGCGGCGGGTCCTTTGTGGTCGAGATCACCGATACCGGAGCGGCCTTCGATATGACCGCCCTGCCTCCCCCTGACCTTGACGCCGATATCGCGGACCGAAAAATAGGCGGCCTGGGAATCCATTTCATCAAGGTTCTCGCCCATCCGGCGACCTACCGGCGGGAACAGGAGAAGAACATCCTGTCCATGACCTTCTGTGCCTCCGAACCTTGCGGGCAATCTACGTGAGGTCGGCGATATTTTAGAAGCCGGCGACCTTCAACATTCCGCACTGCCGGCATAATATTTATGATGGCTAAATTTCCCTTGCCCTCTTTCGAGGCAAGGACTCAGAAGTGCAGAAAAGAGAAAGCGACGTAATCCACTGAGGCGACAGGGTGCGTGCGAAACGAAATTTTTCAATGACAGGCGCTTATGCGATATGAGGAAGGGCAATGAAGGGAAGTTGCGTCTATCTGTGTGCCCCGGTCAACGCTCTCGTGGAAGGCATCTACGAACAAAGGATATCCCTTGCCGAAGTCAAAAAGCATGGCGATTTCGGCCTGGGTACATTTGACCAGTTGGATGGCGAGATGGTTATGCTCGATGGAAGGGTCTATCAGATCACTTCCGATGGTCAGGTGGGTGAGGTGGATGAGCAGGCCTTGACCCCCTTTGCCTGCGTTACCTTTTTCAGTCCCCTGAGCCATGACGAACTGGAGCGGGAAATGACTTACGAGGCCTTTCTGAAATGGCTTCAAGACCTCCTACCTTCGCCCAACATCTTCTATGCAATCAGGATCGAGGGGAGCTTTGACTATCTGCGCGTCCGTTCGGTGCCGAAGCAGGAGAGTTACCGCCCTTTAGTGGAAGTTGCCAAAGAGCAGCCTCTCTTCGAGTTCCACAATATGGCAGGCACGCTGGCGGGTTTCTTCACGCCTTCATTCATGGGGTCGCTGAGCGTTCCCGGTCTGCATCTGCACCTCTTATCTGCAGATCTTCGGCACGGGGGACATCTGGTGGAATGTCGGCCCCGGAAAGTGCGGGTGGGAGTCCAGTTCATAGATACACTCGAGCTGACACTGCCCATGAGCCTGGACTATCTTACGTGGGATTTTCACCGGGACATTAGCCAGGACCTGAATAAAGCTGAGAAGTGAACCGAAAGTCAAGTGGCATTACAAATTTCTTCATAATTTCTCCTTTCGATCTCCTTTGCAGAGCTCGTCCGGTCTTACTTGTCGCAACAAACGCGCTTAGACTTCTACACCGCAATTCCTGCACCACCCGGCCAGCAGATCGATGTAGCCAAAGAATCTTGATCCCCGAAAAAGGCCGACATTCTCCGCTTCCCACGCTGGGTAACATGGTGAGGTATCCCGGCTGCGATCACACGTGCGATACTGGCCATGTGTGGACGCTAATGTATAGCAAATCACGAGTCAGGTGATAATTAAGTATGGATGTCCCCCGAATTAAAAATTAACAAACATTTTAGCTACCTGAGCTCGGCGATACTTTCGAAGCCGGCGATCTTCAACACCTTGCGCACCGCCGGCATAATATTGATAATGGCTAATTTCCCCTTGCCTTCTTTCGAGGCAATGACACAGAAGCGCAGAAAAGAAGAGGCGACGTAATCCACTTTTTCCAAGTCAAAGACGATTTTTCTTCCCGCCAGCGTTGCCAGTTTTTCCCTGAACGCTGTATCAATTTTTGCCGTGGTAAGGGTGTCCATGCGGTTAAAAAAAACGCAGGTCAGTTCCTCGTCACTTTCCCTGAAGCCAATGAGTCTTTCTTCCTGTTCCATTCGTTCATTTCTCCCCTGTGTAAATTTTCATCAATAATTTCGGTAATAGGCTTTTTCAATGGGTCCGGCACCAATTTCTTCATCGAAAAGCATTGTTTCTTCGATATGTCCTATGCGCTCGTTGACCCGCCTGCGGCAGATCCGTTGAATGTTGAGGAGATGCCGGGCGGTTACATTGTCCGTGGTTATATTCTTTCCTCCCGTACCGCAACCAAGGGTAAAGGAGGTGGGCAAGGTGTTGAAGATGCCGCCGACGGCGCCCTGCGAGGAGGGCGTGTTGACAAGAACCCGCCCGGCATTCATCAAGAGCGCGAATTGTTTAATTTTCTCGTCGTCGTTGGAGAAGATGCTGGCTGTATGGCCGATGCCGCCATGATAATTGATATCGATACAGAGATTGACGGCATTGTCCAGTGAATCGGCCTCGTAATAGGCAAGGATCGGGGCGAGAATTTCCGAGGAGATAGGAAGGTGGTCCCCGACGCCCTCAAGTTCCGCAATGAGCAAGCTGGCATCGAGGGGGATTGTCGTCAATCCCGCCATCTTGGCAATGCCGGCCACGGACTGTCCGATAATCTCGGCGTTCATCACTTGCCTTTCCCGGTCATAGGCCACGGTTTCCAGGAGTTTGATCTCGCCGGGGCTGAGGAAATGGACTTTCCGTTTTACCAATTCATCCCGCACCTGCCCGGAAATCTCGCTGTCGATCACTAGGGCTTGTTCGCTGGCGCAGACGGTGCCGTTATCAAATGTCTTGGAGAGCAGGATCTGGTCAATGGCAAAGGGGATGTCGGCAGTCCTTTCGATGAAGGTGGGAACATTACCGGCGCCCACGCCGATGGCCGGGGTGCTGGAGCTGTAGGCAGCCTTGACGACGCTCTCCCCGCCCGTGGCGAGGATAAGGGCCAACCGCTGGTCGGACATTAGTTCCCGCGTTTCTTCCCGGGAACCGCGGTCGAAAAATTGGATGCAATCCTCTGGCGCGTCTTCCCTGAGGGCGGCTTCGTAACAGATCCGGACCGTTTCACGGCAGCACCGTGTCGCCCGGTGGTGGCCGCTGATGATGATGGGGTTGCGTGTTTTGAGGGCGATAAGAATTTTAAACAGGGTTGTGGACGTGGGGTTGGTAACCGGAATGATGGCCAGAATCGGTCCAAGGGGCTGGGCGATCTCGGTAATCCCGGAAACGGGGTCTTCGGAGATGATGCCGACGGTTTTCAATTGCTTGATGTCATCATACACACATAGAGTGGCCAGGACATTCTTCCATACCTTGTCCTGCCATTTACCGAGACCCGTTTCTTCGCAGGCCATTTTGGCCAGTCTGACCCGGTGCGAGAGGCCGGCAGTGAAGACGGCCCGGACGATCCGGTCAATCTGTTCCTGATCAAACTGAGTAAAAACAGCCGCTGCTGCGCAGGCTTTGCCTAATGTCTCATCGACTAGCGGTGATACCCCCATCATGTCCTCCTCTGCTGCCCTATTTCCGTTGGTAAACCCCCATGCCTGTGAAAGCGCCGGGTCTCATGAAAATACACCCCGGGATTCCCGGGATCCTCTGCGCTAATGCGTCGCCGCCCCATTCATTGCTAAGAACTTCCTTTCAGCCCTTGGCCCCCTGTCCCTGTCCCGCTTTCGCAAGCGCGTTGCCAATGGGACGATAGAGAAGCGGCACGACAACAAGGGTGACGATCAGCGTGGGAATTCCGACGCCGACGAATCCACTTAAGTACCATGCCGCCAGGCCGGTGCCAAAGGATGTCCCGAAGCGGCTGAACGCGGTGGAAACAAACGGCGTGCCGGCCAGGCCGAACCACGTGGTCACCGCAAACAGAGTCCAAGCGAGGACGACGGTCAAGCCGGCCAGTTGTAGTGTGGCGCCAACGGGCATCTCCTTCGCCGCCCCTTTGAGCTGGCGGCGGACCAGATAGACCGCCAGGAGATAGGGTCCGCCGTGGCCGGGCAGGGTGGCCAAGGGGTAGGGGCTGGAAGTTGCCACCATGGTCAGAAGGCCGACGAGGAGGGCGATTGCGGCGTGGATGGTCCAGCCGAACCGATTCGCCAGAAGGAGCGCCATCAAGAGATACACGGGGATGCTCATGGCGACCTGGGCGCCGCCGATTTGGGTGAACCGCCCGGCCGCATGGGCGAGGTAGACCAGCACAAATCCCGTGATTACGATCGCGATTTGGCGTATGTTCATCATTGTTGCTTTATCCTCTAATTGACCGCCGTATTAAAAGGTACACCGACTAGTTGTGCCTGGAAGACTGCACATCTATGCCAGTTAGTCGGTAGGATCGGCCCCGCGGGCATATACTACACAATAAATGAATCAGGCAAGACAATTTCTGTAAAAACTATGCACGCTTCGGGCATTGTTACACGGGCAACCAAATATTTCCATTTGTCATTCCGGCGCTCTTTTTCAGTCCCCGCTTGACGGTGGGGGAAACTGAATCCACTTATCGTCTTCTGAATACTCTATCCTCGGACATCCGCCCAGTTTTTAAGGGGGACCTCCAGGGCGGCGGCGACGCCGGGATGGGTCACTTGCCCCGACACCATGTTGATGCCGGCCGCGATCGCCGGGTGGGTGCGCGCCGCCTCCCGCCAGCCTTTATTGGCGATCTCCAGGGCGTAGCGGAAGGTGGCGTTCGTCAGGGCGAAGGTGGAGGTGCGGGGAACGGCGCCGGGCATGTTCGTCACACAGTAGTGGATAACGCCGTCGACCACATAAGTGGGGTCCCGGTGGGTAGTGGGGCGGCAAGTCTCTGAACAGCCCCCCTGGTCTACGGCAACATCCACCAGCACCGCCCCTTCCTTCATGGTCTGCAGCATTTCCCGGCTTACCAGCTTGGGGGCCTTGGCGCCGGGGATGAGGACCGCTCCGATCAGGAGGTCAGCCGAGGCGACTAGTTTTTTCAGGTTGTAGGGATTCGACATCAGCGTCGCCACATTGGGCGGCATAACGTCGGCCAGGTAGCGGAGGCGTTCGAGGTCCACGTCCAGGATGAACACGTTGGCCCCGATCCCCGCGGCAATCCGCGCCGCGTTGCTGCCCACGACCCCGCCCCCGATCACCACGACGTCTGCCGCCGCAACGCCGGGCACCCCGGACAGAAGGATGCCCCGGCCGCCGCGCGGCTTTTCCAGATACTTGGCGCCCTCCTGCACGGCCATCCGGCCGGCCACTTCGCTCATGGGAATAAGCAGGGGGAGGCTGCCGTCGGGCTCCTCTACCGTTTCGTAAGCCATGGCCACAATCCCGCTTGCCTGCATCGCTTCGGTCAGACCCCGGTCGGCGGCGAAGTGGAAGTAGCAAAAAACCACCTGCCCCGGACGCACCAGCCGGTATTCCGGGGAAACCGGCTCCTTGACCTTGATGATCAGGTCTGCCTCTCCATAGAGCTGCTCCGGACCATCAACGAGCTGGGCGCCCGCTTCCCGATAATCGTCATCTCTGGCGCCGCTCGCCAGCCCGGCACCGGCTTCCACTAAAACACGGTGCCCGGCTGCCGTCATCTGTTCCGCCCCGGCGGGCAGCAGGCCCACCCGGTTTTCATCAATCTTTATCTCTTTCGGGACGCCGATAATCATATTTTCTTTGCTTCTCCTTCCTTTGGTTTGTTTGCCCCCAGGCAATGCCGCAGGTACCGGATGCTGGAAAGGAATAGGGCCGTACCAATAGCGGTGTAGAGTACGGCCAGGTACAATCTCGGCGCCTGTGAATGACGCAATAAAACCCCCATGGCGATCATAATCATAACCAACAGATAGCTTTTCCAGGCCATGAAGGCAAAAAAGCAGCGTTTCCCCTCCATGGTCCCGATGCGGCCCAGATTCTTGTCCACGATACGGAGGAAGCCGAAATGATGGATAAAGAGAGCGCAAACGACACCGGCCAAGGCGGCCAGAAGGGCCGCCTGCGGCTTCTCGTTCCTTAGCCAGGCATAGGAAATGGCGTTGAGCAGAATTGCCGTTCCTATCCAGGCAATCCCGGCGACAAACAAAAGAACACGCTTGGAAACACCCGGTTTCCAAGCTTCCAGCCACTCTTTTTTCAAATTCATCCGTTCCTTTTTCCTAAACAACCAAGCTGCTAAAAGATTTGCAATTATTTTGTAACGATAATATTTAGAAAAGCAAGAAAAAGAAACGAGAGGTGCTTTTGGTCACTATATTGTCCTATGAAAGCGTAGTTTTTGCCGCGCTTGATTTGCACTTTGCCCGTTTTATCACCCGTCTCTCTCGAGACGTCCGGCCGGAGATCTTCTGGGCGGCCGCCCTGGTCAGCCGGAGCACGGGGGAGGGAAATATCTGCCTCAATCTACCCCTCTGGACCGGGCGAGAACTACCGGCGATTGGAGAGACGACCTTTATTACCCCGCCTTTCACGGCTTGGCGCCAGGCCTTGCTGGAAAATTCGGCGGTGGGTCAGCCGGGCGATTACCGGCCGCTCATCCTTGATGATAAAGGCCGGCTATATCTATACCGTTACTGGGATTATGAAGAGAGCCTGGCCAGCTTTCTCTTGGAACGGGGGTGCGGCCGGGGGGCGACGGAAGATTTGGTAGCCAGGAGGACTGTTATCAGAGAAAAACTCCACCTGCTCTTTCCCACGGAAACCGGCGTCCCCGGACCGGATTGGCAGAAGCTGGCGGCGACAATGGCACTGCTGCAGCCATTGACGATTATCTCCGGCAGTCCAGGAACGGGAAAGACCACAACGGCCACGAAGATAATGGCCCTCTTGCTTGCCACGGCCGCCGCAAAACGCCCGACCATCGCCTTGACGGCCCCCACCGGCAAGGCGGCCGTCCGCCTCCAGGAGGCAGTAAGAAAAACGAAGTTGCTCCTTCCCTCCGCCGCCACAGCTCCGGTACAAGATGCCATCCCGGAACAGGCGACTACCATCCATCGTCTGCTGGGCGCCCGGCCCGATTCGACCTACTTCCACCATGACCGGAAGAATCCGCTTTCCCTGGATGTAGTCATTGTGGACGAAGCATCGATGGTGGATCTGCCCCTGATGTCCAAATTGGTACAGGCCTTACCAAACCGGGCGAAGCTGATCCTTCTGGGAGACCACGACCAGTTGACATCGGTAGAAGCGGGTGCCGTCCTGGGCGATATCTGCGCCGCTCCGCTGAATGTTTTTTCCAGGCCCTTTCTTGACCGGCTGGAAGATCTGACGGGGGAGACTGGGCCGGCCGGCCCGGACGCCATCGGTGCCGGGATGCAGGATTGCCTGATAGAGTTGCGGCATAACTATCGTTTCGGCGGCGGCAGCGGCATCGGCCAGGTGAGCGCCGCCGTCCGGGCCGGCGACACAACCGCCACGCTAACCCTGCTGAAGTCGGAGAGCTTTGCCGATATCGGCTGGTGCCGCCCCGATCCCGGGGGATTTTTGCCTTTCCTCAGAAAAAGGGCGACAGCGGGTTTCCACGACTATTTACAAGCCGTTGCCGCTGGTGATGCAGAGTCGGCATTTGCCTGCTTCGAAGGTTTTCGGGTTTTATGCGCCCTGCGCCGGGGACCCTGGGGAACGGAGTCCCTGAACAGCGCCATTGAGCGGCTCCTGCAAGCGGAGGGGCAAATCGAACCCGGTCGGCGCTGGTATCAGGGGCGGCCCGTCATGATCACCAGAAACGATTATACACAGCGTCTCTTCAACGGCGACGTGGGTCTCATCCTTCATGATCCGGCAGTGGGCAATGAGTTGCGCGCCTTCTTCCGCGACGCGGCTGGAAAGGTGAGAAGTTTTCTCCCCTTCCGCCTGCCGGAGCATGAGACCGCCTATGCATTGACGGTGCATAAAAGCCAGGGTTCGGAGTTTGACAGTGTCCTTTTGCTCCTTCCCGACCAGGACGTCCCTCTTCTGACCAGGGAGCTGATCTATACGGGTTTGACCAGGGCGCGGAATTTCGTGGAAATCTGGGGCACCGAAGAGCTTCTCCGCACCGCCGTCGGGCGCCGCATCTCGCGCACCTCCGGCCTGCGCGACGCCCTGTGGCCGGTACCATAAGGCCGACGTAATGCAGGTGCAATATCCCCTCTATCCCCATCGAAAATCGGGTATGGTCACAGGATGTGACCCCGGGGAGCGGGATTTTGAACTTGACAGGCTTGAGGATTTCATATAGGAGGTTCTGCAAACATATAGACAATAGGGAGGTTCAGTTTGGCAACACATAAATCGGCAGAAAAACGAGCCACGCAGAATGAAAAACGCCGCGCCCGGAACACCGCGCTGCGTTCCAGCATCAAGACCGGCATGAAGGCGGTGGTCGCCTCCGTAGCCACTAAGAACAAGGAGGAAGCCACCAACGCCCTACAGAGTGCCATTCCGGCCATCGCCCGGGCGGGTGCCCGGGGCGCCTTTCATAAGAAGACCGCTTCCCGGCGCATCTCGCGACTGACCAAAAAAGTACAGGCCATGAAATAGAGATTAGAAATCCGAAATCATCATCCTATAAGCCCTCTCGGCGGCATCCTTGGCCAGCGTGGAGAGGGCATCCCTCTGCCCAGCCTGTGCGGCGTTCAAATCCCTGAAATCGGCGGCAAAATCCCCCCATTGTATGAAGTTGTCCTCTTTCCAGAGGGTGTCAGGCACACCTTTTGCCCTCAGGGTCAGCGCAAGGGTGACGGTGATCCGTTTTTCCACCGTTAAATTGCCGGCGCCGCGGTAGGCGAGGGGAGATAGGACCAAGTTCCGGATGTCTCCCTTCAGGACGGCATCGGCGTCTCCTTCGCTACTCACAATCTTGAATCTCCGGCCTTGAATAAATTGATCGATAAAGGCGTTTCTAAAACCCGCCTCGATATTTGCCTCCGGCGTATTATTGGTAAAAACGTCCACATAGACTCTTTTTATCTCCTGCCCTAACTTCTCGCCCGCCGGGCTAAACCTGTACCCGCAGCCGCCTGCCGACAAAATCAGGAGCAAGATCCCTGCATAAACCATCGCTGCCCTGTTATGAACCTTCCAGACCTTCATCAGCTAATCCTGCACAACGATATTGACCAACTTCCGGGGCACATAAACGATACGCTGTAGTTTCTTGCCCACCATGAACTTCTGGGCCTTCTCATCGGCCAAGGCCATTTCCTTTACCTCTTCCTCCCCGGCCTCGGCCGAGAGGACCAACCTGCTCCGCACCTTGCCGTTGACCTGGACGACGATGGTAATTTCCTCTTCTTCCGCCGCTTTTCGATCGTAGTCCGGCCAGGCGGCATGAACCAGGGTTTCCCGATGGCCAAACTCCTGACTGAGTTCTTCGGCGATATGGGGAACAAAAGGTGCCAAAAGCAGCACGACCGTCTCCAGCGTTTCGCGGATTACGGCAAGTGCCAACCTGTCCTCACTGCCGGGGCGGGGAAACTGATAAAGGGCATTCACCAGTTCCATAACCGCACTGATGGCCGTATTGAAATGATACCGCTCTTCGATATCGTTCGTCACTTTCTTGATCGTCTGGTGGGTTTTCCGCCGGAGTGCCTTCAGCTCTCCCTCCAGCTCGGCGCCACCGGCAAAAGGACGCACTTCCCGGATGTCAGCAAGGTAATCCATCGCAATCCGCCAGGTCCGGCTGAGAAAACGATAAGCCCCCTCCACGCCCTGATCGCTCCATTCCAGGTCCTTCTCCGGCGGTGCCGCAAAAAGGCAGAAAATCCGCACCGTGTCGGCACCGTACTCCCGGATCAGATAGTCGGGGTCCACCACATTTTTCAAAGACTTTGACATCTTTTCGGTTTTACCGACGGTGACCGGACTATCGCAGTAGGTGCAAACGCCTTCTTTGACTTCCTGGGGAAAGAGATAACCGTGCTCCCCGCAGCGCGTCGTTTCCTTGCAGACCATACCCTGGGTCAGCAACCGGGTAAAAGGTTCATCCACGCCCACGATGCCGAAATCACGGAGCATCTTGGTGTAAAAGCGGGCATAGAGGAGGTGGAGGATGGCATGTTCAATCCCCCCGATGTACTGATCCACGGGCAGCCAGTAATCGACCTTTTTCCGGTCCAAGCCGGGTTTTGATCCATAATCGGCGCAGCAGTACCGGTTGAAATACCAGGAAGATTCGACAAAGGTATCCATCGTGTCCGTTTCCCGGCGTGCGGCGCGCCCGCAGCGGGGGCAGACGGTTTCCACAAAAGCCCGGTGTTTCGCCAGGGGTGAACCGCCTTCTCCGGTCAACTCCACATCCTGGGGCAATACGACCGGCAGTTCGTCTTCCGGCACCGGCACTGTACCGCAGGAGGCGCAGATGATCATGGGGATCGGCGCTCCCCAGTATCGCTGGCGGGAGATGCCCCAGTCGCGCAGACGGTATTGCACAGTTTTCCGGCCTTTACCGGCAGCTTCCAGATGTTGGGCAATAGCCTCCTGGGCATTAAGGTTGCCCAGGCCGTTAAACTCCCCGGAATTGACCAGGATGCCCTCGTCCACATAGGCCGCAGCCATGGTCTTTGCATCAAGAGGATGATCCGGCGGTTGGATTACGACCACCAGGGGCAAGCCGAATTTCCCGGCAAACTCAAAGTCGCGCTGGTCGTGGGTGGGTACCGCCATCACACAACCGGTGCCGTAATCGGCCAGGACAAAATTTGCTGCGTAGATGGGCATCTCCCTGTTGGTAACGGGATTTCGGCAATAAGCATCAAGGAAGAGCCCTTCTTTCTCATAAGACTCCGATGTCCGTAGCGCCTTGTCCTGCTTCTTAGTTTTTTCAACAAAAGCCAGGCCTTCAGCTTCCCCGGGTTTGCCCCGGACCAACTCCAGCGTCAGGGGATGGTCCGCGGCCACCAGCATGAAGGTGGCGCCGAAGAGGGTATCCGGGCGGGTGGTAAAAACTGTGATCACCCCTCGGCCGTCGGTACGGGGAAAATCAATTTCGCAGCCGTTACTTTTGCCGATCCAGTTTTTCTGCATGGCGATGACCCGCTCCGGCCAACCGGACAATAGGTCGCTGCCGGCGAGCAGCTCTTCCACATAATCGGTAATCCGGAAAAACCACTGTTCCAACACCCGTTCTTCCACCTGGGCGGAACAGCGCCAGCATTGACCGGCTTCCACCTGCTCATTGGCAAGTACGGTCAGACATTTAGGGCACCAGTTCACGGCCGCACTTTTCTTATAGGCCAGCCCCTTCTCATGCATCCAGAGAAAAAACAGTTGCTCCCAGCGATAATAGGCCGGATCGCAAGTGGCTATCTCCCTACTCCAGTCGTAACTGAAACCCATCCTCTTTAACTGCTGCTTCATGTGGATGATGTTATCCTTCGTCCAGGACGCAGGATGGACGCCCCTTTCGATGGCGGCGTTTTCCGCGGGCATGCCGAAGGCATCCCAACCCATGGGATGGAGGACGTTGTAGCCCCGCATCCGCTTGTACCGGGCTACGACATCGCCGATGGAATAGTTCCGGACGTGCCCCATATGAATCTTGCCGGAAGGATAGGGAAACATCTCCAAAAGGTAATATTTCTGCCTGGCAGAGTCTTCGGAGACTGCAAAGACGGCCTCGTCTTCCCAGCGTTGCTGCCAAACCTCCTCAATCACCCGGGGAAAATATTTTTTTGACACTTCGACCCCTCAAACTTCCGCTGCTATACTTATTTTAATAATTAACTTCTGGAACGATCGCCTCGGAGCGCAGTTTGGCATAAAGGGCGTCAAGAACACCGTTTATGAAAGCGCCGGAGTTTTCGGAACCGAAAAGTTTGCCCAGATCGATGGCTTCGTTAATGGCTACCTTGGGAGGGATTTCATGGCAGTACAGAAATTCATAGACCGCCATACGGAGAATGCTTCGGTCTACGATAGACATGCGCTCCACCGACCAGTTCTCTGCACAACTGCCGATGAGCCCGTCTATCTGTTCTCTGTTGTTCCACGTGCCTTCCACTAAAGCTGAGGAAAAGGTCTTCACCTTTTCCGGGGCCTCAAAGTTCTTCCAGAAAAGCTCCATGGTCTCCGACAAGTTACCCTGGGCAAGGTCTATCCCATAGAGAACCTGCAGTGCTATCTCCCTGGCTTTCCTTCTCTGTCGCATTTATTCCGCTGTCCGCGCAGGAAAAGTATCGAAGTCAATTTTTCCCTTTTACCTGCTCTTCACCCGATATTTATAGCTTCCGCAGGAGATCCACCATCTCGATGGCGCTCATGGCCGCATCCCAACCCTTGTTGCCGGCCTTGGTGCCAGCCCGTTCAATGGCCTGTTCGATGGTGTCCGTCGTCAGGACGCCGAAGGCCACCGGCACCTCCGTCTCCAGCCCTACCGCGGCAATGCCCTTCGTGACTTCGGCACTGATGTATTCAAAGTGAGGCGTGGCGCCGCGGATAACCGCGCCGATGCAAATGATGGCGTCAAAACGGGCGCTCCTCGCCAGTTTTTTTGCCGCCAGCGGCAGTTCGAAGGCGCCGGGAACCTTATAGACGGCAATATCCTTTTCCTCAGCGCCCGAACGCGTCAGGGCATCGAGGGCCCCCTCGATAAGCCGGCCGCAGATAAAATCGTTAAAACGGCTGGCCGCAATGCCAAATTTCATCCCCTTGGCCGACAACTTCCCTTCTATTATCTTCGCCATATTCGTTCTCCCATTTTAATAGGCCTTCCTTTCGTCCGTCCCGATCTCAGATCTTCAACATATGCCCCATCTTCTTCTTTTTTGTTTTCAAGTAACGGATATTGGTCTCACAGGGTTTGATTTCTATGGGAACGCGTTCCATGATGGTGATCCCATACCCGTCCAGGCCAATGAGTTTTTTCGGGTTATTGGTCAGCAGGCGCATCTTTTTCACACCCAGATCCGCCAGGATCTGGGCACCGATCCCGTATTCCCGCATATCTTCCTTGAAACCCAAGGCCAAATTGGCCTCCACGGTATCCTGGCCCTGCTCCTGAAGGGCATAGGCCTTGATCTTGTTTACCAGGCCAATGCCCCGGCCCTCCTGATGCATATAAACAATAACCCCCTTGCCCTCTTTCTCCACCATCTCCATGGCGGCACGCAGTTGATCGCCGCAATCGCACCGGGCTGAACCAAAAACATCTCCGGTCAGGCAGGATGAGTGCACTCTCACCAGCACCTCGTCTTCCGGATTGATTTCCCCTTTGACCAAGGCAACATGTTTCATGTCATCCACTTCGTTTTCGTAAACGATAACCTTAAAAACGCCGCCGTAGCGGGAGGGCATGGTGGCCGTCGCGGACCTTCTGATCATCGACTCGTGCTGCATGCGGAAATCAATGAGGTCGGCAATGGTGGCAATCTTCAGATCATGTTCGCGGGCAAAAATCTCCAGATCGGACATCCGGGCCATTGTCCCGTCATCCTTCATGATTTCACAAATTACCCCTGCCGGTTTCAAACCGGCTAACCGCGAGAGATCCACCGAACCTTCCGTCTGGCCGGTCCTGATCAGCACACCTCCCTTTTTGGCAATAATGGGAAAAACGTGACCGGGGCTAACCAAGTCTTCGGGCTGGGCCTCGTCGGCGATGGCGGCCCTGATAGTGGTGGCCCGATCGGCCGCCGAGATGCCTGTGGTAACGCCCTTTTTCGCCTCGATGGAAACGGTAAAAGCCGTGCCGAAACTGGACCGATTGTCCCGCACCATAGGCACCAGTTTAAGTTTATCGGCCATCTCCGCCGTCAGGGTAAGGCAAATCAACCCCCTCCCGTAACGGGCCATAAAATTTATGGCTTCCGGCGTCACGAACTGCGCCGCCATATAGAGGTCGCCTTCGTTTTCCCGATCCTCGTCATCAACGAGGATAATCATCTTGCCCGCCTTTATATCCTGAATGGCCTCCTGAATTGAGCCTGTTTTCATTGTTATCCTTCTTCCTTACTTTCGATACTTATCCCCTTTGGGGATTTAATTTACCCTATAAAACCATTCTTCTTCAAAAAATCAAGACTGAGCCCCTCACGGGGTTGCAGAAATTTCTCCACGTATTTTCCCAAAATATCCGTTTCTATGTTGACCAAATCGCCCACTTTTCTGAATTTCAAGGTAGTGACCTGGGCCGTATGGGGGATGATATTAACATAAAAACGGGTTTTCTCACAGCGATTTACTGTCAGGCTGATGCCGTCGATGGCAACGGATCCCTTGACCACCACGTAGCGGCCCAATTCCTCCGCCACTTCCACCCCGATGACGATCGAATCGGCCCGTGCCGTCTTTTCCCGGATCTTTCCCAGGCCGTCGACGTGCCCCAGGACAAGATGTCCGCTCAAAAGATCGTTCAGCCGCAGGGCCCTTTCCAGATTCACCTCCTCGCCCGTTTTCAGAAGTCTGAGGTTCGTTTTGCCCAGGGTTTCCGAAGATACGTATGCCTTAAACCCCTGTTCCGAACTGGCGGTCACTGTCAGGCAAACGCCATTTACGGCCACACTGTCGCCGAGGTTCAGTTCTGTGGGAGCCCAGGGTGCAGCCAGCAAAAGCTGGGTGTCATCACCCTGGCGGGTTACGCGCCTCACGGTGCCCATGGCCTGTATGATCCCTGTAAACATCAGCGCCTTATCTATCACCCGCCTTGTCAACCTTCAGGAAGTCCTTCAATTCATCAACGAATTCAGCAACATCGCGAAACTGCCGATAAACTGAGGCAAATCTCACGTAGGCCACCCCGTCCAGCTCATGGAGGGCCTTCATGACGAGTTCGCCAACCAACGCAGAGGAAATCTCTTTTTCCTGATATTCGCGACAAGCACTTTCCACATTTTCTACTATCTTTTCAATTGCGTCAATACTGATGGGCCGTTTCTCGCAGGCCTTTTTTACCCCCGCCAGTATTTTTGCCCGGTCGAAGGGTTCCCGGCGGCCATCCTTTTTGACCACCGTCGGCAGCACCTCTTCGACGACCTCATAGGTGGTAAAACGCTGCCCACAAGCGATACATTCCCGCCGCCTGCGGATGGCGTTGTCCCGGCTGAGACGGGAATCAATGACTTTATTTTCGCCATTTGCACAAAAGGGGCATTTCATAGTTGCTGCACTCTCACCTTCGCTTCTTCAAGCATCTCCTGCGAAAGCCGATCGCTGTAGCCTTCACGGAAAACGACCTTGGTGACACCGGCATTGATGATCATCTTGGCGCAGATGACGCAAGGGTAATTTGTACAATAAAGCGTCGCCTCCCTCACGCTCACCCCGTGGAGAGCGGCCTGGATAATCGAGTTTTGCTCTGCGTGCAGCCCCCGGCAAAGTTCGTGGCGCTCCCCGGAAGGCACCTGCAATTGCTCCCTCAGGCAGCCCAAGTCGAGGCAATGCCGCAAACCAGTCGGGGCACCGTTATATCCTGTCGCCAGGATGCGTTTGTCCCGCACTAAAACCGCCCCCACGCTGCGGCGGCGGCAGGTGGAACGCCTTGAGACAAGACCGGCGATGTCGAGGAAATATTCATCCCAGTCCGGCCGCCCGCCCTGTCTTAGCGGCACCGACGCGGCATCGGACCCGCTCCGGGCTGATTCTTCCTTCATCCCCGTTTCTCCTGAGAATTATTCCTCCGCTCGGAATAGAGTGGGAATCTCTGGCAAAGGGTCCGCACTTCTTCCCTAATGGCTAAAAGACGCTGCTCGTCCCGGGCGTGTTTAAGAACGTCGGAGATCAAGAGGGCGACCGTTTTCATTTCCTCTTCCTTCATGCCCCGCGTGGTAACAGCCGGCGTGCCGATCCGGATGCCGCTGGTCACCTGCGCACTTTTCGTATCAAAAGGTATCCTGTTTTTATTGACGGTGATCCCCGTGCGGTCCAGCGTTTCCTGAGCGTCCTTACCGGAGATGCCTTTATCGGTCAGATCGACCAGCAGCAGGTGGGTATCCGTGCCGCCAGACACCAGGCGATATCCCTCCGCCTGCAGCGTTGTCGCCAAAACATGCGCATTTTTAATGATCTGGGCCTGATAAGCCATAAAATCGTCCGTGAGGGCCTCCCGGAAGGCCACCGCCTTGGCCGCGATGATATGCATCAACGGCCCGCCCTGCATCCCGGGGAAGACCTTGTTGTCCAGAGAAGCCGCAAACTCTTTTTTGCACATGACGAGACCGCCGCGCGGCCCGCGCAGCGTCTTATGGGTCGTCATGGTCACGAATTCGCACATAGGCACGGGAGAAGGATGAAGGCCGGCCGCCACCAGACCGCCGATGTGGGCGATATCGGCCATGATCACGGCGCCAACCTGATCGGCAATCTCGCGGAAGGGACGATAGTCGATGGCGCGCGGATAGGAACTGGCCCCCACAACGATGAGCCTGGGCTTGTGCTTCCTGGCCTGATCCGCCACCATATTGAAATCGATAGTTTCCGACCCACGTTCCACACCATAGGTAATGCCCTTATAGAACCGGCCGGAAAAACTCGCCGGGCTGCCGTGCGAAAGATGTCCACCGTGCGCCAGGTCCATGCCCAGGACCGTATCTCCCGCTTCCAAAACGGAGAAGAAAACAGCCATGTTGGCCTGCACGCCCGCATGGGGCTGAACATTTACATGCTCGGCGCCAAAAAGTTTCTTGCACCGATCAATGGCTAATTGCTCAACTATATCCACGTATTCACATCCACCGTAGTACCGTTTTCCGGGATAACCTTCGGCGTATTTGTTTGTTAAGACGCTTCCCTGCGCTTCCAATACGGCTTCGCTGACAAAATTTTCCGAGGCAATAAGCTCCAGCTTACTCGCCTGGCGTTCCGTTTCCAGATTAATCGCTGCGGCAACTTCCGGATCAAACTTCGCTAAAATCGACATTTAGAGACCGACCTCCTGTTTTCCTTCTTTTTTCTCCTCGCAGAGCTTTTGCTCCCATAGCGTAATCTTATCAAGGCGCCCCTGATGGCGTCCGCCCTCGAAGGCCGTTGTCAACCAGCCTTGGATTATGGCGGCCGCCTTGTCCTTATCCGTACGCCGGCCGGCAAGGGCGAGAATATTCGTATCATTGTGCATCCGGCTGAGGCACGCCATTTCTTCATCAAGGCACAGGACCGCGCGCACCCCGGGGAATTTATTGGCCATGATGGTCATCCCCACCCCGGAACCGCAGACGAGGATTCCCCGCGAGAACGTACCGGAAGAGACGTGCCGCGCCACCGGGACTGCAAAATCCGGGTAATCGACGGGCTGGCGGTCAAAGGTTCCCACATCGACAACTTCCCATCCCGCCCCATTCAGGTATGCCTTGAGGGCTTCCTTAAGGTCAAAACCCGCATGATCGGCCCCGATAACAATTTTATTATGGCTCATCACTTGCTAACCAGCCAATTTCTTAAAAACCAGCACCGCATTCACCCCTCCAAATCCGGAGGTATTTGACAGGGCCACTTGTACGCTTTTTGCCCTGGCCTTATGGGGCACATAGTCCAAATCGCAATCCGGATCGGGATAATCCAGGTTGATAGTGGGAGGCAAAATACCTTCGTAGACAGCCTTAGCGGTCACTGCCGCCTCCACGCTCCCGGCTGCCCCCATCATGTGCCCTGTCATGGATTTGGTTGAGCTGACGGCAAGGGCTTTACTGTGTTCCTTAAAGACGGTTTTTATGGCCGCTGTTTCGTACTTGTCGTTTAACAGCGTGGCCGTGCCATGGGCATTAATATAATCAACTTCGCCAGGCGCTATCCCGGCATCGGCCAGGGCCGCCCGCATCGCCCGGACCGCACCTTCATGTCCCGGAGGGGGCGCCGCCAGGTGATAGGCATCACTCATCAAACCGTAACCGACGATTTCGGCGAATATGCGGGCACCACGCTGCCGGGCAGCTTCCAGTTCCTCCAGGACCAGGAGTCCGCATCCCTCCCCGATGACGAAACCATCCCGCCGGCTATCAAAAGGCCGGCTGGCCTTCTCCGGCTGCTCGTTTAATGTGGAAAGGGCGCGCATGGCATTAAAGCCCGCCACCGCCATCGGAGTCACAGCCGCATCCACGCCGCCGGCTATCATGACATCGGCGTAACCCCAGGCGATCATCCGGGTGGCGTCTCCGATGGCGCAAGTGCCCGTGGCACAGGCGGTGGTGCTGCAATTGATTGGTCCTTTTGCTCCCAGTCTGATGGAAACATGGCCGGCCGCCAGGTTGGCCAGAACGGAGGGAATCATAAAAGGCGATATTTTCCCGGGACCTGCCTGGACAAGCGTTTCCTTTTCCCTTTCCAAAGTAGCCAGACCGCCGATCGCCGAACCGATGAAAACACCCACCCGCTCAGATTCTCCGGCGCCGGGAACCAGGGCCGCATCCGCAACCGCCATTTCTGCAGCAGCCAGGGCGTAGATGATAAAATCGTCCAAACGGCGGCGTTCTTTCTTATTGACAAAGGATAAAGGATCAAATTTTTTTATTTCACCCGCAATTTTCGTCGCAAAATTCCGGCAATCAAATTTGGTAATGGCACCGATCCCCGACCGGCCGGCACAGATCCCTTCCCATGTTTCCGCAATCGTGTTGCCTAGCGGCGTAACAGCGCCGAGACCCGTTATGACGACCCGCCGATGCAATAGTTAACTCTTCCTCTCTCTATCCTTTGCTTGTAGCCACGCCACCCGCTGGGCACACGAGGGGTGCCTTTACGCCACGCCGTTTTTCCTGAGAAAATCAATCACATTCTGGATCGTACGGATATTTTGCAACTCTTCATCGGATACGGACACATTGAACTTCTCTTCCATCTTCATGATCAATTCCATTAAGTCAAGGGAGTCGGCCCCTAGATCATTGATGAAAGACGCCGCTGGAACGCACTGTTCCTTGTCCACATCCAATTGCTCCATTATTATTTCTATGACCTTTGCTTCGAGTTCCATACTCCTTCTCTTCTCCCCTTCCGCCTCTGCTTCATCACATCGTAAGTCTTACATATAAAGTCCGCCATTAATGCGTATAACCTGGCCGGTGATATAGTCCGCCTGGGGAGAAATCAGAAAAAGTTCTGCCCCGGCCACATCCTCCGGCCGACCTGCCCTCCGCAGAGGAATCTGCTCCCGCAGCTTTTCCTTTTCCCCATGGGTCAGGGAGGAAGTCATGTCTGTTTCGATTAATCTGGGGGACACCGCATTGACACAGATATTTCGGCTACCCAGTTCCCGGGCCAGCGATTTTGTCAAGCCCAGGATACCGGCTTTCGCCGCCGCGTATCCGGCCTGCCCGCTATTGCCCGCTTCCGCAACGACGGAAGTGACATTGACGATGCGGCCCCATCTTTGCCTGATCATCGGACGGCTGGCCGCCTGACAACAGTTTAAAGCCCCCTTGAGATTTATGTCAATCATCCTCGTCCATTCCGCTTCCGGCATGCGCATGATCAGACCGCTGGCCGCAATGCCGGCATTGTTGACGAGAATATCCAACCGCCCCTTGTCCTTCAGGATCTTTTCAACGGCATTCTTGGCGGCGTTTCGGTCCGCCACGTCAAAAGGGCAAAGCGCCCCGGCCAGTTTCACGGCCATAGCCCTACCAATGCCCCTTGAAGAGCCGGTAATGAGAGCTACTTTTCCCTCCGTTGTATATCCTGACGTCAACGCTTACCGTTCCTCCGCTTTTCCGGGAGACTCCGGATCCCGCGGGGCTTTGACCTTCACCCTTCAGGCGGACTTGTCGTCTACCTTTGGTTTAGGAGGTCTTTTCTAAGGGCAACACTTCACGGCCCTTGTAAGTACCGCAGTTGGAGCAGGCGCGATGGGATAATTTTGCCTGCCCGCACTGGGGACAGGAATTGACCGTCGGCGCGGTGAGAAAATCATGGGCCCGCCTCATGTTACGCCTTGTCCGAGAATGTCGTTTTACTGGATTTGCCATATTAAAATCCTCTCTAACAGATATATTACATCTTAAATTTTTTCAGCGCGGCCAGACGCGGATCTATGAAGTCGCTGCGGCAACAGCAAGTACCCAGGTTCAAATTAATCCCGCATTGCGGGCAAAGTCCCCGGCATGATTCCCGGCACAAGACCTTCATCGGGATCTGTAAAATGACCTGTTCCACGATCATCGGGGCCAGATCGATAACCTCTCCGGTGTAATAGACGACATCAAGGTCACCCGCCTGCAGTTCGGTGTCTTCTTTTGCACTCCCGATCTCTGGCAGCATGATATTTCTAAAATCAGTCTTGATGGGCAGGAACACCTTTTCCAGGCAGCGGCAACACTCCGCTTCCAGGACGGTTTCCAGCATACCGGTAAAAATAATACTCTGGCGCGACTTCCTTACTTCGCCGACAACATCAACCCCGCCGAGAGAAAAAGCAAATTGCCCTTCGTCGGAAACAAAGGCGGAAAACCGGTCTCCGGCCAGCGAAAAACTGATTTTTAACCCCTCTTCGGGTATGGTCGTGATATTAAGCTTCACCCCTACCCCGTACTAATAAATTATCTTTTTTTTCACTAGCATTGAAGTAAAAAGGGGAGTAAATTATAAATTCTTACCGTTGTCAAGGACAAATTGTGTTCATATCGGCGTAAAGAAAGATTTGACAATGGTAAATTTATGTTTATACTCTGTACAATTTCAAAGAAACCTACCCTGTAGTAATTTTAGATAGGGATAAAACCTTTGATGGTCGAGGGGGTCGTGTGAGCATGTTGAAAGAAAATAAAAATAGAAAAACGTTCATGATGTTTCTTCTGGCGTTTCTGGTGGCGTTTTTTATCGTTTCGCTGGTGGAAGTACTGCGCTCCGCCTTAGCGCCCTCGGTGGCTGACGTCCAACTTGCTTCCGCAGTGATGCCGGGAGATGCGATGCGTGCGCCCCTCTCCTTTGCCGATCTGGCCGAAAAATTGAAGCCCGCCGTTGTAAACATCAGCACCACAAAAACTGTGCGGCCCCGTGGGGGGATGCTCTTCGGATCGCCGTTCGGCGAGGGGAGCCCTTTCGACCGCTATTTCGGGGGCGATGATTTTTTCAACAAGTTTTTTGGTGAAGGTCAGCAGAGAGAATTCAAGCAAAAAAGTTTGGGCTCGGGATTCATCATCAGCTTCGATGGCTACATCTTTACCAATAATCATGTGGTGGAACAAGCGGATAAGATTTTGGTCAAATTATCCAATGGAGAAAAGGAATACGAGGCAAAAGTCATTGGCAGGGATGCCAAAACCGATATTGCCTTGATACAAATCAAGCCCGACAAAGATAAAAAATTAGCGGTTGCCGACATCGGCGATTCCGACAAGTTGCGTGTCGGAGATTGGGTGCTCGCTATCGGCAATCCCTTTGGATTGTCGCAAACTGTCACCGCCGGCATCGTCAGTGCCAAAGGGCGCGTCATCGGCGCCGGCCCCTACGATAATTTCATCCAGACGGATGCCTCTATCAATCCCGGCAATAGTGGCGGGCCGCTGTTTAGTATGGATGGTAAAGTCGTGGGCATCAATACGGCCATCATCGCCCAAGGGCAGGGTATCGGCTTCGCCATTCCCATTAATACAGCCAGCACCATGCTGCCCCAGCTAAAGGCCAAGGGATCGATATCAAGAGGCTGGCTGGGGATTTCCATCCAGGACGTGACGGAAGACATTGCCAAGGCAATGAAACTTAAGGAAACGACAGGAGCACTGATCGCAGATGTCTTTGAAGGGGATCCGGCTGACAAAGCCGGGTTGAAGGCCGGGGATGTCATTGTCGAAATAAACGGTAAGCCCGTCAAGAACTCCCATGAATTATTGATGCTGGTGGCGGCCTTCACCGTCGGCGAGAAGGTAGACGTTAGAGTTATCCGCGAGGGCCAGGTGAAGCGTTTTTCCGTGACCATTGCCGAACGTAAAGAAAAGGATGAATTGGCAGCCGGCAGCGGACATTTCGGCATGAAGGTCCGGGACATTACGCCTGACATAGCAAGACGCCTGGGCCTGCCGGAACAAACAGGGGTTATTGTCGTCGCTGTGCAGGAAGGAAGCACCGCCGACGAGGCCGGCATTCGGCCCCAGGATATCATTCTGCAGATCAACTGGGTCAATATAACCTCTTCGAAGGATTATGAGCGGGAAATACTTAAAGCCTCCGGCAGGGAAGTCGTTTTGCTCAAAATAAAAAGAGGCCGGGCGGAGCCCCTTGTCGTACCGCTGCGCCCCTGAGAGCGCTTGGAATGGAATCTGCCGATGCCGATGTCGGACTCTATCTAAGGAAAATCTATGATTTGCTGGAGGGCCATTTTGGGAATTTGCACTGGTGGCCGGCGGATACCGCCTTTGAGGTGATTATAGGCGCCATTTTGACGCAAAATACGGCCTGGCGCAATGTTGCCCTGGCCATTACCAACCTAAAGGCGGCCGGCGTAATTACCCCGGCCGGCGTCAACGCCCTCGCGCCGGATAAATTGGCGCAGCTGATCAAGCCTTCCGGATATTACAATATCAAGGCCCAAAGGCTGCAGGCCTTTACGAGGTTCCTGCAAGACGAATTCAGCGGTAGCATGGATGCTCTTGCCGCCGGGGATTTAGAAGAATTGCGTGGGAAATTACTGCGGGTGCGGGGCATCGGTCCGGAAACTGCCGACAGCATTTTGCTTTACGCTTGCGAAAAACCGATCTTTGTTGTCGATGCTTACACAAAACGGATCTTGTCGCGCCATGGGATCGTTCCCACAACGGCGGACTATGCCGCCCTCCAAAACCTGTTCATGAAAAATCTGCCGCCTCGCGTCGGTCTTTATAACCAATATCACGCCCTCCTCGTTAATACCGGTAAAATATTTTGCACCCCAAAGCAAGAACATTGCGGAGACTGCCCCTTGCATAACATGCCTGACCATTCTTAATGTTTCACGTGAAACATTTTTTATTTTCGCAAATTATAGTCCTTCATTTTTAATTGTAATCCTTTTCTGCTTAACCCAAGCTGTGCTGCGGCCCTCGTGATATTGCCGCTGCATTCTTCCAGCACACCGATAATTACCTGCTTTTCCGTGTCTGCTTTTTGATGCTTAACGATATCTTTCATTGATCTCACGCTACCTTCCGCCAGGCCCACCCCAGCGGGGTGAATACTGACTTTGAGATCCTCCGGCAAATTACCGGCGGTAATCACTTCTGTCTTCGCCAGCAGCACCATTCGCTCCATAACGTTTGCGAGCTCTCTCACGTTACCCGGCCAATGATAAGCCACAAATTGCTCACGGACCAGCGGATCGATACTTTTAACCCCCTTGCCGAACTTTTTGTTGAATTTGCCCATAAAAAATTCCGCCAGGGGCAACACATCCTCCTTCCTGCTTCTCAAAGGGGAAATATGGATGGGAAAGACGTTCAGCCGATAATAGAGATCCTCCCGAAACTTTCCTTCTTTGACGTCCTGTAAAAGATTCCTGTTGGTGGCCGCGATCAGGCGAACGTCTACCTTGATAGTCCGTAAGCCACCGACCCTTTCAAACTCCTGCTCCTGCAGTACCCTGAGCAGCTTTACCTGCATATCCTTCGGCAATTCACCAATTTCATCGAGAAAAAGCGTGCCACGATGCGCCAGCTCGAATTTGCCCGGTTTCGTCACTACCGCCCCGGTAAACGCGCCTTTTTCGTAGCCGAAGAGTTCGCTTTCCATCAGGTTAGCAGCGATGGCCGCACAGTTTATCTTCACAAAGGTGCCGCGCGCCCGTGGGCTGTGCCGATGGATTGCACCTGCTATCAGCTCCTTACCGGTGCCAGTTTCACCGCTGACCAAGATCGTTGTCGTTGTCGGCGCTACCTGCAGGATCGTGTCGTAGATAGAGCGAATCTCTTCACTGCATCCCATCAACCCGTCCCGTTCCGCCTCTTCGGCATTGAGCTCTATTTCTGCGGCATTCAAATTGCGGGTCCGGACCGCTTTATGAACGACACTTTTCAATTCTTCCTGCTCAAAAGGCTTGGTAATATAATCGAAGGCTCCTTTTTTTAAGGCCTCTACGGCAGTCGCAATTGTCCCATGGGCCGTAATGATAACAACCGGCGTGGCCGGATAATCCCTGACCACCTGGGATAACAGCCCCATGCCATCAAGATTGGGCATTTTAAGATCCGTGATGACGGCGGCAAAGTCTTCTTCCTCCAGACTCTTCAAGGCCTGCCGTCCGTCGGCCGCTACAACCACCTCAAAGCCTTCCTTCCTAAGCATAGCACTCAATACAAGCCGCATATTCAATTCATCGTCTACTACTAAGATCTTATCCATGGCTCCTTCTGCGCTGTGTCCGTCTTCAGCTTATTATCCTTCATCCATCCCCTCACACCGCTCCCCGCTGCCCCTCCTGGGGCCTTCTCTTGAGCCGTATGCAAAAAATCGTTCCCCTGCCCACTTCCGTCTTGACAATGATATAGCCTCCGTGGCTGCGAATAATCCGCTGACACACGGCCAGGCCCAATCCCACGCCCCGCTCCTTCGTCGTGAAAAAGGGTTTAAAGATATTTTTCACGTCTTCTTCTTTAATCCCCTTACCCGTATCCCGCACGCATATCTCCAAGACGCCCTTTTCGCCGGCCACTTCCGCCGTAGCAATGCTTAGCTCACCGCCTTCCGGCATCGCATCTATGGCGTTATAGACAATGTTGAGGATCACCTGGACGATTTGCGACTCGTCTACAAACACGCCCGGCAGTTCAGGCTTCAAATCCGTGGCAATGGCAACCCTGTCCGAGATACGGTCCGCCTGGATCAGAGAAACGGCCTTCGCGATGATGTCGTTTATATCCTTCTCTTTTAAATTGACCGCATGCGGTTTGGCATAATCGAGAAATTGCGATACCACGCCGTTTAATCTGTCCACTTCCTCGATGATCACCTCCAGCAACTTCCCGCATTCCCCGGGACCGATTTCTGATCTCAGGTATTGGGCCGCGCCCTTGATTGAACCAAGAGGATTTCTTATCTCATGGGCAAAAACCGGCGCCATCTCCTCTAAAAGCAGGGCCCTTTCCCGTTCCAATTTGGCATCCAAGGCATAAAGCGAGGTAAAGACATCCTTGCTTTCCGGATAAAGGGCGCTGAATATTTTTTCCAGAACGATCTTGAAGGGCGAGATCGAAATAACAATCGTGAAGCAGGCTACCAAGACCGGGGTAAAAGGAGGATGTATACCTTGCCCGAATAGATTAATTACCAAATAAAAAAGCATCACCGCAAAAGCAGTTACAACAGAGACCAGCAGCGCTTTCGCCATCAATTCATGCAATTCCGTGAGGTGGGGATAAGCAATAATCAAAAGGACAAAATACAAGAGGGCGGCCAGGACAAGATTGGAAAGCGGTGGAAAACCATAACCCAGATAATAAAAAATATCAAAGGCGCTAAGCAAAGCAGCAATCGGCATGGCGATCGCCAAATAACCCATGCGCCTTTTCTCAACACCATCGGCCTTACCTCTGATATAGGCCAGAAGCGACAGATAGCTAAGTATCAGGACATAAGCCGTATATAACGCTAACAGAGGCCGCAGATAAGCAACATAGGCCGGTGGCATAAAGGAAAGCAGCCCCAATGCCAAACCGAAGAGAAAGGTGGCCGGAATATCATCCCGGGAAAAGAGGGTCTGCTCATGAAGAAAGCGACGCAAAAATCTGATCAGGAGCGGGGGGATGGAGATCAAGCCTCCATACTCGATAAACCGGATATACTCGATCCGGAAAATTCCATGGAAAAAAACGCTTATCTTATAAATAAAGATTGCCAGACATAGAGCCGCAAATGACATCTGCACCGGATCGTTTTTTTTGTAAAGTTTTAACGAAACCGCAATAATCAAGCTGACGGCCGCCAGGGTAAATGTCTCCATGCGCGAAAATTTTCCTAACCGATGTTTTTTTCTAAAATTTAAAGTTAACTAAGTGCAATATTTTTCCCCCGCCCTTCAATGCTATAAATAAAAAGGCATGAAGTCAAGGAAGTACTAGATAACTTTATTATATTTTCGGCGCTTAACCGTTATGTTGTCGGGATAAAAGCAGCCCTAAAGAGTAACTCGCCCTGTGGTGGCCGCGTATTTCTTTTCGCGGTGCGAAAATGTTTATACGCCCGCAAGGTTAAAAAATGCCTCCCCTCTTTTGCACTTTCTGCGCGAAGAAAATATTTGCCTTCTATTCCTTTATGTTATAATAAACCCGCGGCGGCGCGTTAGCTGGCATATCTATTGCTTAGCGTCTGCCACGTGCACCGTCTTGCCACGGCCTCTGCCAAGCAGGGCTTATTTTTTTGGAGATACGTTTACTTATGGGAATTATTGCCGCATGCGCCTTTCCCGGTCAGGGAGCTCAACGTCCGGGGATGGGCAAAGATTTTTTCGATGAGTTCGCCGTCAGTCGGCAAACCTACGAAGAGGCAGCGGATGCCCTTGGCTGGGATGTGGCAGCCCTTTGCTTCGGTGATGATGAACGTTTGAATCTTACGGAATTCACCCAGCCTTGCCTATTAACGACGGAGATCGCCATCCTGCGCGGTCTTAATCTTCGCTATGACCTTGCACCTGTCATCTTTGGCGGTCACAGCCTCGGCGAATTTACCGCCCTCGTAGCCGCGGGATCGCTGCCTTTAGCGGCCACCATAAAAACCGTCCATATCCGTGGCCGACTTATGCAACAAGCGGTCCCCGTAGGGCTAGGCGGCATGGCCGCCGTCATTTCCAAAAATCTCGACCCGGCGATTTTACATCAAAAACTGGCGGATCTGCCCATGGATGTGGCCAACGCCAACTCCGCCCATCAAATGGTCATCAGCGGCCATCTCCAAGCCCTGCCGGAAGCGGAACACCGCTTGCGCGAGTCGTTTAAGCACGATCAAGACTTTCGTTTCGTACCGCTTAAGGTCAGCGCCCCTTTTCACAGCCGCTTTATGAAACCCATCGAAGCCGCCTTTGCCGATACCTTGCACGAGCAAAAAGACTCGCTGGCTGCGGAACAGGGCGCTATGGTCACCTCAAATTATACCGGACAATTTCATGCCGCTTCGCCTGATGCCATTATCGCAAATTTAGTCGCGCAACTTAGCAATACGGTGCGCTGGACAGACAACATGCGCTGCCTGGCTGAAAAGGCCGATATCATATATGAAATCGGCCCCAGCCGACCTTTGCGTGAATTCTTTAAAACCGTCGCCGCTGCCAAATGCGTCTCTATTACCAGCCTGGCCACGGCCGAACGCGCTTTTCGCGAAAACAACTGAATATCATAATCTATGAAGGCAGGGAGATAAGAGCATGGATTTCAACCTTACCGACAATCAGCAGATGTATGTAGACATGGTGCGAAAATTCGTCAAAAGCGAAGTCCTTCCCCAGATCCAGACCCTAGACAAGGAACATGCTTTCCCCTGGAGCCTCATCCATAAAGCCTGGGAGCTAGGCGTGCTTAATCTTTCTTTTCCAGAAGCGGTTAAAGGTTATGAGGTAGATGTGGTTTCCACCGCCCTGATCATCAAGGAACTTTCCTACGGTGATACCGGCCTGTCTACATCGGCCATGTGCAACGATCTGGCCAATACGGTGATCGTGCAACACGGCACGCAAGAACAGCAGGATGCTTTTTTGGCACCCTTCGTGGAGGCGCCGCTTTTGGCATCCTTCTGTCTGACGGAACCGGGGGCCGGCTCCGATAATCTAGCCATGACAACCTTTATCCAAAAGCGGGATGACGGCAACTACGTCTTAAACGGCTCCAAATGCTTTATCACTAATGCCTCGCTCGCTTCACAGTTCACCGTCTTTTGCAAAGTGGGCAAACCCACAAGCCAACTGCTGGCCTGCGTCGTTGTTCCGGCGCCGCCGGTCTTGCCGGAGGGAAATAGCGTCCCCACGGCCAAAGAAATTACCCTGTCCTCGGGAGGCAGAATCGTCATCGGTAAACCGGAAGACAAACTGGGACAACACCTCTCCAATACGGCCAGTGTCACTTTTGAGGACGTGATTGTTGAACCGCAGCAGATCATTGGTGACAGAAGAAAGGGCTTCTCTTACGTGGTGGACGTGCTGGATTTTGCCCGTCCCATGGTGGCGGCAATTGGTGTCGGACTCGCCCGCCGTGCCTGGGATGTGACGCTGGCCTACACCAGGGAACGCCGCCAGTTTGGCCAGCGTCTCTGCGACCTGCCCATTGTCAGCGACACCCTGGTCAAGATGTGGAAAAAGGTGGAATTATCGGAATTGGCCCTGATGAAGGCCGCCGTCAAGGTCCAAGAAAAGGCGCCCGATCGGGGTCTTTATGCCTCCCTGGCCAAAAATACCGCCGCCGAAGCCGCCCTTTTCTGCGCGAACGAGGGACTGCATCTCCACGGCGGCTATGGTTTCATGAACGAATATGAGATTTCCAAATTGGTGCGAGATGCGCACATTATCGATATTTATGAAGGTGTCCGTGAAGTCCAAAACATGATCATGGGACGGGAATTAATCTAAGATGTTATATTTACACGGCCTCGGCCATTTCCATCCGGAAAACGTCATTGACAATCGCTTTCTGGAAGAACTGGATATCGGCACCAATGAAGACTGGATTTTAGAGAGGGTGGGTATCCATACACGCCGCACCGTGCTCCCCCTCGACTATATCAGGATGACCAAAAATCAGGACATTCGCGCCGCCTTTGAAGCCGCCCTGTACAATAATGTTCAGACGGGTGCGGCAGCGGCCCGCCTGGCCTTGCAGCGGGCCGGACTCACGCCCGCGGATATCGGTCTGGTGATTTCCGGGAGTTGCGCACCTGATCATCTGACACCGGCGGAGGCGGCAACGATCTCCGCTGAACTGGGCATTGAAAGTCCTTGTTTCGATATAAATTCGGGCTGCAGCACCTTCTGCATGCAGATTAATTTACTGGCCGGTATGAAGCCGGAAGCCCTGCCACCTTATGTGCTGGTGGTAAATCCGGAAAATATCACACGCAGTATAAACTACGCCGACCGCAACACCGCTGTATTATTTGGCGACGGAAGTTCGGCGGCGGTTGTTTCTGCTACCGTACCTTCCCCCAAAGCCTTTGTCTCCTGTTTCTACAATTCCAATCCTTCCGGCTGGGAAAAAGTAAGCATCCCTCGCCTGGGGTACTTCCAGCAGGATGGCAACGCCGTGCAACGTTTCGCCATTCGTAAGACCACGGAGTCCCTGCTTGCCCTAAAGGAAGCATCTCCCGTCAAGGGCGATCGTTTAAAATTCGTTGGCCACCAGGCCAATTTGAGCATGTTGAATACCGTCTGCGAACGGGCCGGCATCTTACCGGAAAACCATTGGCACAATGTGGAACGATACGGCAATACCGGCGGCTCCGGAGCTCCTTCGGTCTTAAGCGGGCACTGGGAAGACCTTAAGCCGGGCCATCATGTCGCGATCTCTCTGGTAGGCGCCGGCCTCACCTGGACGCACATGCTGCTGAAAGTGGAGGAATGAAGATGCGTTATAATGATTTTCTGGCCTGCGAACATTTTACAAGGGAAGAACTTGTTGCCTTTGCTTACGGTAAGCTTGTGAAGGACCGGCCGGAGGGATTTGACGGCCGTTTGCCGGCGCCTCCATTTCTCATGGTGGACCGGGTGCTGTCCATAACGAGCAGCGGTCGGCAGGGCCATATCGTTGCCGAACAGGATGTATGTTTTGACGCCTGGTACTTCCAATGCCACATGCCCGGTGATCCCGTCCATCCCGGGTGTCTATGTGTGGATGCCATCTGGCAATTGCTGGGTTTTTACTGTATATGGCGCGGTGCGTTGGGCGCGGGCCGGGCGTTAGGATGCGGCGAAGTTTTTTTTAATGGCCAGGTGCGCCCCTTTAATAAGTGCGTACGTTATGAAATTACCGTCAAACGTTTTTCCCATCTTAGGGTATCCGGTGCCACGGTGGTTATCGGCGACGCCAAAGTCTTTGTTGATAACGAACATATAATCGATGTGGCCAATGCCCGCAGCGGCGTCTTCCGGGGCATCGTTTATCCCGATTATCCGCTCCATTCACCGAATGCCATCGGTGGACAAATGAAGGAGGTTTCATAATGGAAAAGCCCGTGGCCGTTGTCACTGGCGGCGGCAGAGGCATCGGCGCCGCCTGCTGCCGCGCCCTCGCTCAGGAAGGCTTCCGGGTGGGAATCCACTATCGCAGCAGCAGTGAAGAGGCTAAGCAGCTTCTCGCGGAAATCGGCGATGGGTTCTTGCTGCCCGCTGATCTCGCGGATATCGAGCAGGTGGAAAGAATGCTCGCCGACCTCAAAGAACAGGTCGGCCAGGTAGAGGTGCTGGTGAACAACGCCGGCCTCGCCATCAATGCCGACATTAATTCCATGAAGATCGAGCAGTTTGACGCACAACGCGCGCTGACCAGGGGTGTCTGGTATCTTACCAAAAGGATCCTCCGCCTCTTCATGCTCAGGAAGGGGAGCGGGCGCATCATTAACATCTCCAGCATCGTGGGGCATACGGGCAATGCCGGACAAATCCCCTATGCCATGGAAAAGGCCGCCCTGGACGCCTTGACCAAATCGCTCACCAGGGAATTAAAGGGACGTAACATTCTGGTTAATTCCGTCGCACCGGGTTTCATCGAGACGGACATGACGGAAACCCTTCCGGAAGAAATAAAAACGCAGTTTTTGGCCAACATCCCTCTGGGACGGATGGGCCTGCCACAGGAGGTGGCCGAGGTAGTGGCTTTTCTTGCTACGAAAGGCAGCTATGTGACGGGCAGCGTGTTGCATGTCAACGGAGGACTTTATGGAGGCTAATCAAGAAGAGCGGGAATTGATCCTGGAAAGTGTCCCCCAAAGACATCCTTTTCGGTTTATAGACGAAATCAGGGAACTGGATGAAAACAGCATTGTGGGCAGCTATCGCTTTCGCAACGATGAATACTTTTATAAGGGGCATTTTCCCGATCGTCCGATCACGCCCGGTGTGCTGCTCATCGAGACGATGGCGCAAACCGGGGTTGTCGCCCTGGGACTTTATCTGACGATGCTGCAGGGGAAGATGTCACCTCAGGAAACGAAGCAAATGGTCACGCTGTTTACCTTGGCCGACCAGGTGGAATTTGAGGGTATTGTCGTGCCCGGGGAGAGGGTTGTCGTGCGGGGGGAAAAAATATATTTTCGCCGCGGGAGTTTGAAAACAAAAGTAACTATGGAGCGAGAAACGGGAGAGCTTGTATGCTGCGGTATTTTAGCCGGGACGGGGGTAACAATCAATGAGACGTAGGGTGGTCGTGACCGGGATGGGCGTAGTCGCGCCAAATGGCCATGGGCTGGAGGATTATGAGATGGCTCTGCGGACGGGTCGATCGGGCATCCGCTTTATCACGGAGCTTCAGACGCTGAATTTCGGCTGCCAGGTTGGCGGGGTACCCCAGGACTTTGATGCCATCATCAGGCAATATCTGAACGAAGAACAACTGTTATCCGTCAACGACAATATCGGCTATGCCGCCGTTGCAGCAATGGATGCCTGGACCGATGCCGGTTTTAACTTACCGGCCACCGCCGATGAGGTGGTGGATTGGGATACGGGGGCCATCGTCGGCTCGGGGATTGGCGGCATGGAAACCATTGCCGGCACGGTGGTGCCCATGGTCAACGAGGGCAAGGTCCGGCGCATGGGAAGCAGCATTGTGGAACGGGTGATGAACAGCGCCACCAGCGCGCGCATAGCCGGCCTGCTCGCTCTGGGCAATCAGGTAACGTCCAATTCCTCCGCCTGCAGTACGGGTAACGAAGCGCTTATCGAAGGCATGCAACGCATTCGCTCTGGCCTAGCCAAGCGCATCTTGGCGGGCGGTAGCGAAGGCTCTTCCCCCTACATCTGGGCGGGTTTTGACGCCATGCGGGTGATAGCCCGCAAGTATAACGATCAGCCGGAACAGGCTTCCCGTCCCCTGAGCGCCTCGGCAAACGGCTTTGTTCCCGGTTCGGGGAGTGGCGTGCTGGTTCTCGAAGATTTGGAAGCGGCGCTCGCGCGCGGGGCACGCATCTATGCGGAAATCCAGGGCGGGTATGTTAACTGTGGCGGCCAAAGGCAGGGAGGTTCCATGACTGCGCCTAATCCGGAAGGGGTGAAGAGATGCATCAAAGGCGCCCTTGCCGACGCGCAGACCGACCCCGGCGCCATCGACGCGATAAACGGGCATCTTACCGCCACTTTTGCCGATCCTTATGAAGTGGATAATTGGTCCGTCGCCTTGGAGCGCGGCCCCGCCGATTTTCCCTATATCAATTCCACAAAATCGATGGTCGGTCATTGCCTGGGCGCGGCCGGTGCCATAGAATGCGTTGCAGTAGTTCTGCAATTATATAAAGGGTTTATCCATCCTTCGCTTAACTGTGAAGATCTGCATCCGGATCTGGAGGCATTTGCCGATAAGATTCCTCACCGGATGCGGGAAGCTCCCGAGCTTAAGATCATCGCCAAGGCCGGCTTCGGTTTCGGCGACGTTAATAGCTGTTTGATATTTAAAAAATGGGAATCCTAATGCCGCAAAGAATCGCGGGATTAGGCAGATATCAATAATAATTTTGAAAAGAAGGAGTTGCAAATGGAAGAAAGTAAGATTTATGATGAATTTATGAACATTATCCGGGTCTATGCCAAGGATACGGCGCTGGTCGACAAGGCAACGAAGGAAACCCACATCCTTAATGACCTGAAGGTTAATTCCGCCCGTTTGGTGGATATTATCATAAAATGCGAGGATGTGTTCGGCATCGAGATCGATGACGATGATGCCGACCGGATAAGAACGATCGGCGACGCGATCGACGTTATCAAGAGCAAGGCGGCATAAGAGCGTGGGTTTCAAAGAAAAGTTTCATCTTCACTTGCAGTATGGCTTAGGCACGCTGGCGGTGTTTTTCGTGGCGCCCCTTGTCTATCTCGGTGTGCGGCTTTTTGGCTACCGGGTCCGGGATTTAAAAAAGATCCGCCGGGAATGCGCCTCGCTGTTCAAAGAGCATCCCGGTCCCTGGATAATTTGCGCCAACCATCTGACCAATATCGATTCGGTTGTCCTGGAGTACGCCATTGTTCCCATGCACATCTATATGATGAAGTTTCGCCTGCTTCCCTGGAACCTTCCAGAACGCGCTAATTTCCAAAAGAGCATTTTTTCCACCGTGATGTGTTACCTGACGAAGTGTATCCCGGTCAGTCGCGGGGGAGACAGGGAAGAAATGAAACTTGTCCTGGAAAAGTGTATGTACATCCTTAGGCACCGGCACCCTTTATTGATCTTCCCAGAAGGCGGGCGCTCGCGCACGGGACGGGTGGATGTGCAAAGCTTTTCTTACGGCGTGGGACGTTTTATAAGCAGTGAAGAGCATTGCAAGGTACTGTGCATCTACATGCGCGGCGACGGTCAGGAGAACTACAGCTTCATACCACGCTTGGGCGAACGCTTCACCATGGCCATCGACGTATTTACACCGCAAAAGACGGACTTAACCGGTCTCAGGGCGCAACGGCATTATGCCGAACAGATTATTAAACGCCTGGCAAAGATGGAGGAAACTTATTTTGCTTCACGTCGGCAACGACATAGTGGATTTAATTCAAGCTCGCAGGACACCCAAGAGCAGGGATGCCCGGTTCCTGGAACGCGTGTTATGCACTGAGGAACAGGGGCTCCTGCAAGGCGACATTCAACCAGAAGTCATGCTTTGGGCCCTATGGACCGGCAAGGAGGCCGCTTACAAGGCCCTCCAGAAAGATGATGTGGATATCCCCTCCATACCTCGGCTCTACAAGGTGCAATTCGAAAATACCGGAGCAAGAGAATGTTCCCTGCCTTCGGGAAAACGGCTGCTTTGCGGCTCCGTATCGACTCCCGCCGGAAACATAAGGCTGGAAACCCTGATCGCCTCCGATTACGTGCATAGCATCGCTGCCTCCCTTAATTCTTTGCCCGATAGATCGATTATCTGGAAAGCGGAACACCTGCCCGGCAACGAACTGTCGCCCGCTGATGAATCCTCTTACGTCCGTGGCGCCGCCATAAGACATCTCGCCCAATATCTACCGGGCAGCAACCTGCAGGATATTGAAATCATACGCCGCCCGGGAAGGCGCGGCTTAGGCCCGCCGGCTGTTTTTGTCCGGAAAAAGCCGGCTGCCATCGACATCAGCCTAAGTCATGACGGCGGCTATGCCGCATATGCCTTCGCTCTTGCTTCATATTCATACTTAAAGCTTGACAGCAACTTAATGCCTGCATTACGTTGCAGGTAAATTTACGATTATCATCACCCGGAGAGCCTTTGGTTCCCGGAATTTTTAAGGAGGCAGTCCATGCAGGAAGAAAAGATTAATGCTCTTAAAATACAGGATAATACGTTGCGAGACGGGCATCAATCCATCTTTGCCACAAGGATGAAGACGGAAGATATGATTCCCCTTGCCGAACAGATGGACGAGGTGGGTTTCTGGGCCGTAGAGGTCTGGGGAGGGGCGACTTTTGATACCATGCATCGTTTTCTTGACGAAGACCCCTGGGAAAGACCCAAGACACTAAAACGCTATATCAAGAAAACCCCCTTTTCCATGCTGCTGCGTGGTCAGAACCTCGTGGGATACCGCAATTATCCCGATGATGTTGCCAAAGCCTTCGTGGATAAGGCCTGTGAAGTCGGCATCGACGTCTTTCGCATCTTCGACGCGCTGAACGATCTCCGCAATTTTAATCCCTGCATGGAAAGGATCAAGGCCAACGGCAAGAAAGTAGAAGCGGCGGTCTGCTACTCTTTGACGGAACGCCGCCTGGGGGGCGATGTCTACAATTTGGATTACTTTATCGGCAAATGCCGTGAATTGGAAAGCATGGGGGCGGATACGATCTGCATCAAGGACATGGCGGGTATTTTGTCCCCCTACGATGCCTATGATCTCATCGCGGCCCTGAAAAAGGTGATCCAAGTCCCCTTGCATCTTCACACCCATTACACCAGTGGTATGGCCTCCATGACCTACCTGAAGGCAATCGAAGCGGGGGTCGACATTGTCGACACCTGCCTGGCGCCCTTTGCCCTGCGGACCTCGATGCCGGCCGTGGAACCTTTGGTGGCAACCCTTCAGGGTACAAACCGGGATACGGGGCTTGATCTGTCCAAGCTCTTGTCCCTGGGCAATTACCTGGAAGACATCGCACACAAATACACTTGTTTCCTTTCCGCCAATACCCTCTCCGTTATTGATACGAACGTCCTTGCCCATCAGATTCCCGGCGGCATGATCTCCAACCTTGTCAGTCAATTAAAGGAGATGAAGGCCCTCGACAGGCTTGCGGAAGTTTACGCCGAAATACCGCGCACGCGCCGCGAAGCCGGTACCGTGCCGCTGGTCACCCCCACTTCGCAGATTGTGGGTGTGCAAGCCGTCATGAATGTCCTTTACGGACGATATAAGATGGTGACCACCCAATTCAAGGATCTGCTCTACGGCCTCTATGGCCAAACTCCTACGCCGATTGATCCCGAGGTGCAGCAGAAGGCTCTCAAAGGTTACAAAAAGGGGAAAACGCCGATTACGGGAAGGCCGGCGGATTACATCGAGCCGGAGCTTGAAGAAGCAAGGAATAAAATTGGGCCCTTGGCAAAGAATGATGAAGATCTCCTCACTTATGCCATCTATCCAACAACAGGGGAAGAATTCTTGAAGAGGAAATACTGTGGGGAGGAAAAACAGAAAGGCAGTTGACAATGAAAGATGGGGGAAAATGAAAAGAGCGGCGGCCTTTATCCCGGTGATCCTTTTGCTGTTCTGCGGCCGGGGCAAAGCCGAAAACTACACCGTGAAGGGCGACATGACATCGACCATTCGGTATGAACTTCAGCACCAGGTCATGACGGGCGACGGCATGAAACAAATGTCCCTCAGCTTTGTGACGCCCCAATCCTTCCGCTCACCTACCTATGCACAGGACATCAGCGATTTCAAACTCCTCCTCAAACCTGAGCCGCAGGAAAGAAAAGCCAGCACCGACAATCGCGGCAATCGCATCGTTACTGCCACCTGGACGAAAATACCGCCTTCCATAGATGTCAGTCTTTCCTGTAATATCGTGAGCAAGACGGGTCTTAAGACCCTGGAAACGGGGGCACTCTTCCCCCTGCCGGAGGTTGATCCCGCCATCCGGGATTACCTTAAACCTACGGAGCTGGTGCAAGCAAATGATCCCCGTATTCGGGCATTGGCATCCCGTCTTACTACCGACGTTAAAACAGAATTCGATGCCGTACAGCGGGTGATTTCCTGGGTAGTGGATCATATTCGCTACGTCAACCCCCCCCTCCAATATGATGCCCTTTATGCACTGACCTCGGGCAAAGGAAACTGTCAAAACTTCTCCCATTTAAGCGCCGCCCTGCTGCGTACCCTGGGCATTCCCGTACGCATCATCAACGGCATCACCCTGAATCAGCCTTTCGACGTAGCTTGGCAAAAGGGCACTCTAACCTTCAAAATGGGACAGGGACGTCACTCCTGGATTGAGGTGTGGTTCCCCGACCAGGGGTGGGTGCCTTGCGACCCTCAAAATACCCAATTATTCGTTTCAAACCGCTTTATCCGCGTGGAAGTGGGCATTGATAACAACGAAACCAAAAATGACGGTATGCTGCGCTGGGCACAAAGTCGTGACGCACAAACCCGCCCGAAACTCCAGGAAACAATCAGCGCCGCTTTCGCCCAGGACAGCGTGCAGGTTAAAGGCGACCGTGAGGTCTACGGCCCTAAAAACGTCCTGCTTTCTCCCCGGGTCAACGCCCAGTTCAAACAGGTGGCCATCGCCCCGCCGCTCCCACCACCGATAACAGTTAAGGACAAAGCGCCCCCGGTCTTTGATCAGCCGGCGACCGTGGGCAACCTCGAATTTCCGGAAGACTTGGACTTTGCTTTTCCGCGGACGGTTAAAGCCATGGACAAGGAACAATTCGAGATGCCCCGCAATTTTTTGGTAGAAACGGCGGAATACGTAACCACCAAGCTTACCCAGTACGCCCAGACGGTTGTCTTGGCCAAGCCCTTGTCGCTAAAGAAGGTTGGCCTTGCCTTGCACAACTTCGGAGGCGAAGGATCGCTTTGGGTAGAGGTCTATCAAGATAACAACGGAAAGCCGGGAGCACTGCTTGCCACCAGCCAGTTCATTAATTTGGATCAGCTTTCCCCCAAGCCCGGATATCGTTGGACGGATTTTGAGTTCAGCGGGGAGGACGCCCGGACTATCATGCCCGGCAATTACTGGATTGCTCTCGGATTTAGCGGCAGTCCTATCGTCAACTGGTTTTACACTTACGGCAAACCGGTCGGGCCCGCCGATGGCACCCGCTATAAGAATATCTTCACTGATGATTGGAGCGGCGCTCTGAGTTACGAATTTAACTACAGATTGATCGGCTTAACAACCAAATGAAACTGCCGAAACTGACGATCAATACGAAGCTGCTCTTAAGCTACTTGAGCATGGCCCTGCTGACCCTGATGTCCGGGGCCTATGCCTTCGTCAGTTTGCAAAATCTCAATAAGTTGGCCTACGATCTCACCAACAAGAATTATGCAATCTTAGACACCAGCAAGGAGATGATGGACACCTTGCTAGCCCAGGATAGCACAGGAAAAAAGGCGTTGATTTTTAAAGATCCCTCTTTTGAAAAGATATTCCGGACGAAAAGTCAGGAATTCAAAACCGGCCTTGCCAATGTCAGAAAATATCGTGTCCCGGCCCTCAACAATATGCTGACCCGTTTATCTAGCCTGCAGGACCGGTACAACGCCCTCTTTCAGGAGGAATGGTCCCTGATCCAGGCCAATCGCCGCGAGGAGGCGGCGCTGCTCTCGGAACAGCAGGGCAAACAAATTTTTGAGGAGATGGTACAGGACGTGCGCGGCATCGGGAAAAAGGCGGAACATGACATCAACCAAAATGTGGGGCTATTCAAAGAGCAAAGCATGAAGGCATCCCGGATCACCATCGCCTTGAGTATGATCAGTTTGGTCTTTGGAATTATCCTGGCAGTAATCATTACCTACAACATCGCCCGGCCGCTGAAAAAACTGGAAAAGGCTACCGCGCTCATTGCCGAAGGCAAATTCGAGAACGATCTCAATATGAATCGCGGAGATTCCATCGGCAGCCTTGCCCGCGCTTTCATTGTTATGGCAGAACGTCTCAAGTCTCTGGAAGCACTACATCTTGACGCCAGCCCGCTTACCGGCCTTCCCGGCAACCTGGCCATTGAAAAGCATATCAAAGATCGCCTGGCGACCAAACGCCCCTTTTCTCTGTGCCATTTGGACCTCGATAATTTCAAGCCTTTTGCCGATCATTATGGCTATGCCTGGGGAAGTGAAGTCATCAAGGATATGGGAGAGATCATAGAGCGATACGCCCGAGATAGCGATAGTGAAGAAACTTTCGTCGGTCACATTGGCGGAGACGATTTCGTGCTCATCGCGGAACCTGGTCCGGCTGAAAAGATATGCCAGTGCATTTTGCAGGAGTTTGACCGGCACAGCTTGAGATTCTACGCGGAAACGGACCGGGAAAAAGGCTTTTTCACGGGCTATGACCGGAGCGGGATGCAATGTGATTTCCCGCTTATTACCATGACGATCGCCATTGCCACCGATGACGGCAGCCGCTTCAGCAACCCGCTGGACATGGCCAAAATGGCAGCTAAGCTAAAAGAGTATGCCAAATCCTTGCCGGGAAGCAACTACGTAAAAATGGAGGATGTCGAGCATCTACTCCCCAAGGGAGGAACCGGTTCTCCCAAGTCCTGTTGAGCAGGGCTGTAAAGAATTTGCAGAAATGACGATATAACCAATATCGCCCGGAGCATCTCAGTATGGATATAAAACAAGCTCTCCTTTTCCTTTGTCTGGCCTTGACGATAAGTGCCTGTGCCACACCCCGGCCGCCGCTTGCCGACCATGACCATGCCGCTTCCCTGCCGACAGCACCGGCGCCAACGGCGCCGGTATTGGTCCCCGAACCAAAAGGGAAGCTTGCCTCTTTCTTTGGCGCCAAGGATCCCCAACCGGATGACGCGCTTTTCTTCCAGGGGCTGCAACAACTTCTCGATCCGCCCACAGATGCCGCCGCGGCCAAGGATGTCTTGGAAAGGCTGATTGACGGATATCCACAGAGTAAATGGCGAAACGCCGCGGAGGGAGTGCTGCGCCTGATAAAGGAACGGGATGATTCCCAGCGCCGTCTTCGTGTTGAGCAGAATACGGCACAGAGTCTGACGAACGATAAGGACAAGGCGCGTCAGGAGATTGAGCAATTACAGAAGGATCTCCGCCTCAAGAATGAGAAACATCAGGCCGAACTGGCCGCATTGCAACAGGAAAACGAGCAATTGAAAAAAGACATGCAGCTTCTGAAAGACCTGGAGATACAGTTAAACAAACGGGACAAGGGGCTGCGTTAACGCCGGACAGCCGCCTCAGCCCTTACCGTCAATCAGTGCCTCTAACTGACTGGCTATCTCCGTCTTGGGTCTTAACCCCACCAACCTCGTGATTGCTTCGCCGTTCTTGAAGAGGAGCATGGTGGGTATGCTGCTGACCTGATATTTGGCGGCCGTCTTTGGATTATCGTCAACGTTGAGCTTGGCGATCTTCACGACCCCTGCGTATTGGGTGGCAAGCTCTGCGACAAGGGGTTCCGCCTGGCGGCAAGGCCCGCACCAGGGTGCCCAGCAATCCATCAAAACGACTCCGGGATAGGATAACACCTCACCGGCAAAAGTGGCATCGGTGATATCGAGGGGAGACGTCCTGGTTTCTCTGACGACCAGTGGCGCTGCACAATGCCCGCACAAAGGGCGATCGCGCAACCGGTTCTCGGGCATGCGATTTTTTGTACCGCATTGCAGGCACCTGATGATCATTTCATCAAGATAAGCGCCGCAACGGCCACAGGCTGGACGATCATGCATCCGTTCCACGGGAATGCGATTTTTCGCACTGCAATGCTGGCACCTGACTACCATGTTTTCCTTCGGCATTTTCCCCCCTACGTTCTAGCGCTTATTCCCACACTTCTTTTTCTCTGCCCTGCTCTCTTGTCACAGCTTGCATAAGGTCCAGCAGCTCACCGGACAAAACTCATTCCAAGATAATTGCCCCGGCCTTTTTCATGGCAGTGATCGCCTGCCTTCCCCCGTCGGGAGTTATGGGGCGCGTTGCCGCCGCAATGACACAGATCTCCAAGCCGATTTTTCTGGCATCGAGCACCGTCTCCAGGACGCAGAAATCCTCCGCGAGGCCGCCCACCCACAACCGGCGAATCCCTGCACGTTTGATCAGCCAGAGCAAACCTGTATCATTAAAAACGGAATACTGGTCCTTGTCGAACCTTACCCCTTTGGCAATTTTGACAGTCCCCGCGGGCATGAGAAGATCAGGGTGAAAGGCGGCGCCCGGTTCGTCCTGCAGACAATGGGGAGGCCATTGGCCTCCTTCTTCCCGGAAGCTGATGTGATGAAGCGGGTGCCAGTCGCGAGATGCAAAAACGGCCACGCCTTTTTTGCAAGCGGCCTCAGTCCAGCGGTTAAGAACGGGCACGACAGCATCGCCATCGGGGATCGGCAACGCCCCGCCGGGACAAAAATCATTCTGTACATCCAAAAGGAGAATTCCATCTCCCTTTTCCATCGTCGCGAGATCGGGTGACATATTCGTAACTTCCCCTTGCTCAATAGTTTGAATAGACTGTCGTTAACGCCTCTCTCCCATTTCTCCCCGTAAGGACGCCTGCCTTTGCGCCCTCACATCTTCCCTTTTAGGGCAGCGACCATCTCTTGTTTCGTGTTCCAAAGCTTGTCCGTAAGCGAGACATGATAGAGGGAAGGATTTACCAGCCTCTTGACCCCCGGATCAAGCCTTGCCAGGTCCGCCTCCCGGCGCCTTCTGATATCAGCGATCGATGGCGGCGCCGCAACCTCCCTCCCTTCCTCAAGGACTTTTACCAAGAGGGGTTCCACTGCCAGGATTTCCTCACGTCCCAGGGTCCTTTGCCGGTCTTCATAAACAGGATGATGCAGTACGATTTTTTGCTGCCGCCCCGGATTTTCGTCCTCGACACCGATCAAATCGGCAATCGCCATGTCCCGCCGGTCATAGAGACGCCAGACGAGTTTGTGGCCGGGGTTGATCGTTTTTTCCGGTGTCTCGGACAGCTTGATCGCCGGTATCCACCGGCCTCTGTTTTGAATGGCCACCATTTTATATACACCATCCAATGCCCCCTGGCCGGCAGAGGTAATCAACCGGGTCCCGACACCGTACACCAGACGCCTGACCAGGTGATCTGGGTCTACCCCGTAGCGGCCGGCTTCCGCCTCGATCCGGGTGATGATCTGCCAGATGACAAGTTCGTCCAGATTATTGGAAAGAACTATTATCGTATCCGGAAAGCCGGCATCGTCGAGCATCCGGGCCGCCTGGATGCTCAAGTAGGCCAAATCGCCGGAGTCCAGACGTATACCCATGGGTTTATGCCCCTTTCGGCGCAGTTCTTCAAAGACCTTAATCGCATTCGGCAGTCCGCTTTCGAGAGTATTGATAGTATCGACAAGGAGCAGGCAGTCATCGGGATAGATCCCGGCGTAGGCCCGGAAAGCGCCGATCTCTCCTTCGCCTAAGGCCATGAACGCCTCCACCATGCTGTGGGCATGGGTGCCCTTGGGTGGAAAGCCGAGGACATGGGAAATGCCCACACTCGCGGTAAAATCCGCGCCGCCGATCAGAGCGCCGCGCGCTCCCGCATTGCCCCCCCGGTCTTGCGCCCGTCGCAACCCGAAATCAATCAAAAGCCCGCCGCGGGCACTTTCACGAATCCGTGCCGCTTTAGTGGCAATCAGCGTCTGATAGTTCAACTGATTGAGCAGGGGGGTTTCCAACATCTGCGCCATGGCCAGCGGACCCCGTACCACCGTCAGCGGGATGGAGGGATGCACCACCCGCCCTTCGGGAATGGCCTCCATGGTTATTCCCTCGAAATTGCCGTTCTTTCTGAGCCACTGTAAGAAATCCACGCCGAAAACCGGGTTCCCCGTGCTGCCCCGCTGGCTGCGGAGATAGGCGATATCTTCATCCCGGCAGGCGGCTCCCCGCATCCAGTCCAGTATCCATTCCAGTCCGGCATTGATGCAGTAACCCGCCTGGTGGGAACCGTAATCGGGATGGTTCCGAAAAAAATGATCGAACTGGGCCCCTGCCTCATGGATGCCCGTCCGGAAATAAAGCTGGGCCATGGTGAGTTGGTACTGGTCGGTAAACAGCAGCCCTTCCGCAATCCTTTGCTCAGATGGTTTCATGCTATTCTTCGTGATTAAGGTAATACGCGGCTATGTTGATTACCCGGCTTAAAGCACCACTACTGAGCTTGCCTGGGGGCCTTTTTCGCCCATCTCTTCCGCAAAACGGACCTCCATACCCACCGTCAGCTTCTTGAAATCCTTGTTCACCACGCTGTTTTCGTGAAAATAGACATCGTAACCCTCGGGCGCCGTGAGGAAACCGTAACCATGGTCGGGAAAAAGGGCTGTAATCTGGCCGCGCGGCGGTTCTTCATGATTCTTTATCTCGCCGCGCTGCGTTCTGCCGAATTCCTCGAGTTTTCTGCGGGCAGCCTGAAAAGAATCCCGCATGGCCACAAAGAGGTCCTTGTTTAATTCCCGTTTCGTCACTAATTCCGCACCGGGAACGGTTAGGATGATATGCACGCTGTACATCTTGCCTTCATGGGGATGCCGCTTCGGTTCTTCCACAACCACCCGGCACCGCATAATCGCATCGTAGAATTTATCAAGCTTATTTGCCCTTTCTTCTATTTCCTTACGCATCGCTTCGCTGAGTTCTGTGTCACGAGCCGTGATCTGCAACGGAATTATCATCATTTGCCTCCCTTTGCTGGTTAATATTAATCTTAAAATATAACCAATATTTCCCCTGTCAACGGGCCTTAGCTCTTTTCCGGAAAAATTTAATCACTCCTGCCCATAATATTTTTAGATTGCCGCGCTTGGTTTTCTTACGCACCTCGGGCAGATATTTTTTTAAATACAGTCGCCGTGCGGCTGGGAAGATAAAGTTTCACCTGCTCCTGCGCCGCCTCTGCTCCGGTCGCGGCCCCTTCTGTGCCGCTGCGGGCAGAGTAGTCCAGCGTCTGGTCTATCCGGCCGAAGCCTCCATATAGAGGATCGTCGGTTGTCAAGACCACCCGGTATGCACCGGGGGGTACGGGGAGGCCATAATTCGTAAAGGAATGGAGTGGATGAAAATTGAAAACAAAAAGCAGATCATCCCTGATAAAAGCCAGGACCAGATCCGGCTCGTGCGCCCGGATGCATACCGGCGACGGATGACGTAGACAACCTTCCTCCTTAATCAGGCCAATCATCGCCCGGTCGAAATCGCCCAAAAATTGGTAGCACAGATCGGGGTTATCCGCCAGGCGCCATTGTCGCCGGGCATAATGATAAGACCAGTTGTTTCCCTCTCTCGGGAAATCAATCCATTCGGGATGTCCGAACTCGTTGCCCATGAAGTTCAGATACCCGGAACCGGCGGTAGCGATAGTTATCAGGCGGATCATTTTGTGCAGCGCCAGACCCCGGTCTGTAGCGGGGCTCGAAAATTGCTTTGCCATCCCCTCATACATCTCCTTCCCCAAGAGGCGGAAAATGATCGTTTGATCCCCCACCAGCGCCTGGTCGTGGGATTCGGCATAGCTGATGGTTTTCTCATTGGGGCGGCGGTTGGTCAGTTCATAGAACATCTCACCTACGTTCCATGTTTCGTCGGGCCGCTCCTTGATGATCTTAATCCAGTAGTCCGGGGTCCCCATGGCCAATCGGTAATCGAATCCATAACCACCTTTTGCGATGGGGACGGCCAACCCGGGCATCCCGCTTACATCCTCGGCAATGGTTATAGCATCGGGCCTGAGTTCATGAATCAGCTTGTTGGCGAGACAACAATAGGCCAGGGCGTCCTCATCCTGGTTCCCATTGTAGTACATGGCATAGTCGTTGAAGCTTTTCCCCAGGCCGTGATCGAAATAGAGCATGCTGGTAATGCCGTCGAAACGAAAGCCGTCGAATTTATATTCACCCAGCCAGAAAGAGCAATTGGACAGGAGAAAGTGGAGAACTTCGTTCTTGCCGTAGTCAAAGCACAGGGAATCCCAGGCTACATGCTCGCGCCGCTCGCCGGTATGGAAGAATTGATAAGGCGAGCCGTCGTATCTGCCGAGCCCCTCCGTCTCATTTTTTGCCGCATGAGAGTGTACCAGGTCCATGATCACGGCCAGGCCCGCGTGATGGGCTGCATCAATCAGGGCCTTGAGGTCTTCCGGTGTGCCGAAACGGGAGGCGGCGGCAAAAAAACTGGAAACGTGGTACCCGAAGGACCCATAATAGGGATGCTCCTGGATAGCCATCAATTGGAGGGTGTTATAGCCGGCCTTGACGATCCGGGGCAGCACCAGCCGGCAAAACTCGGCATAGGTGCCTACCCGGTATTCTTCCGTGGCCATTCCCACATGGGCTTCATAAATGAGCGGCGGTTCGGCGCTGCGGATAAAGCCGGGATGTTGCCACTGGTAGGGAACGGGCGGGTCCCAAACCTGTGCAGAAAAAATCAGGGTGCCGGGATCCTGCACGACACGCGTGGCCCAGGCGGGAATCCGTTCTCCCGCCCCGCCCTCCCACCTGATCTTGAGCTTATAGAGGTCTCCATGGTGCAGGGCAGAAAGGGGCAGTTCCAGGAGCCAATTCCCGTTGGCCTGAGACCGAAAACCAAATTGGGGCTGCTCCTTCCACTCCGAAAAGGCGCCGATCAGGGACAGGGCCGTTGCCTGGGGGGCCCATTCCCGGAATATCCAGCGCTGCTCCGTCCGGTGGATTCCATAGTGCAAATGCCCCGTGGCGAATTGGCCAAGCGACCCCAGACCCGCCAGTAAATGGCTTTCCCTAGTCTGCGCCTGCCTCGCCCGACGCAAAATGCTGTCGCGGTAGGGTAAAAGACCGGGATCATTATTGACCATCTCGGGTTCCGCGCCCATTCCCACCCTTTCTGTAAGAGCTTTCGCTTTAGCAACCATGATACTAAAAAAAGCTTGATAAACCAAGAAGGATCTCACTTCGGCGCCTTCAATAATATTTCCTTGCCTATATCGGGAAAAACAGTGTATTTTATAAACACTTTTCTTTTGGTAGCCCGATGCCAGATTCAATTTTACTGTCCCAGATGCTCGGCTTATTTGTTAATGGGAGGGTCCCTTTATGAACACTGCACCTCTCTATAACGAGGGGGAACAAAGACCCTTTTATAACTGGAGCGAACCCTACGATAAGACCCTGCCTTTTATTACCGATCCGGATGCTCCGGGATGCAAATACAACGACTCTATCGACGAGAAAGAATGCGCATCGGACTCTATTCACATCCTGGTTGTGGATGACGACGAGTCCTTCGGGCGCATGTTGGTGGACGTGATAATCAGATTGACGGGTTACGATTGTTCCTATGCAGAAAACGCCAGGTCCGCCTTGAAGATTTTGGAGGAAAGCGTCGTTGATGTGGTGATAACCGACATTAAAATGCCCGATATAAGCGGGCTGTGGTTAACAAGAATCATCAAGGAAAAATATCATGCCGACATTATCGTCATCACCGGTTATTATGAAAATTTTACCTATGAGGAATCCATAGAGAACGGGGCAAACGACTTCCTTGAAAAGCCCGTTAAACCCACGGAGCTGATAATCAGACTGAAACGGGTGCTGCGGGAACGCGCCAATCTATCTAAGTGCCGGCAGGCGGAAGATAATCTGTTAAAGATTAATCTGGAACTGGAAAAGAAAATACAGGAACGCAATGAAGAACTTCTCAAGGCAAATATGCTCCTCCATAACCGAATCTCGGCACTCGAGCAGGTTGAAAATGAGCTGAAAAAACAGGCGCGGCAACTCGCACAAGCCAACAAAGAGCTGGAAAGCTTCAGCTACTCCGTCTCTCATGATCTCCGGACGCCATTGCGTGCCATTGAGGGCTATTCCCTGATGCTCGCCCGGGACATAAACGGCGGACTCAATGAAGAAGCAAAAAACAAGATCGAGGTCATCAGGGACCAGGCCCATAAGATGGATCGGCTGATTGCCGCCTTGCTTGATTTTTCACGACTGAGCGGCCAGGCTCTAACCAAAACTGCTATCGATATGGAAAGTCTGGCCGCCGAGACATGGAGCGAGATCGACCGGATCTCTCCCGACCGGAATGTAGACATGCATATTGCCCCGCTGCCCGCGGGCTACGGCGACTATAACCTCATCCGGCAGGTTTTAACCAATCTCATATCCAATGCCGTCAAATTTACCAAGTGCCGACAGACGGCAAGCCTCGCAATAGGAGGCCATAAAAACTCCACCGAAGCCATTTATTATGTAAAAGACAACGGGGTCGGTTTCGATATGAAGTATTACGATAAACTCTTCGGAATCTTTCAGAGATTACATGACGAAGACGACTACGAGGGAACAGGCGTGGGACTGTCCATCGTCAAGCGCATTGTTGAACATCACGGCGGCAGAGTTTGGGCAGAGGGCAAAACAAACGAAGGTGCTGTTTTTTCTTTTTCCCTGCCCCTCCAAAGGGAGCAGATATAAAAAGCCCCCCTCAGCAGGGGGCTCTTAAATAGCTTAATTAGCCTCAGGCATTACAGCTTGCGAACGTTTTCCGCAGCCGGCCCTTTGGCTCCTTTGACAACATCGAAGCTGACCCGGTCACCCTCGGCCAGCGATTTGAAACCATCGGCCTGAATTGCAGAATGATGGACAAACACATCGCTTCCGCCATCCTGTGAGATAAAGCCAAACCCCTTTGCATCATTAAACCATTTTACTGTTCCTTCTGACATCTATACTTTCTCCTTTGTTCTTGGTTCCTTAACGGAACCGTTTAAATTGCCGCACCATACGGCTGATATCCCGCTTATGCAAACAAAAAAACCACACTTTCTCTTTCTGAGGTCGGTGCGGTTTATTTTTTATGCTTTGATAAAAAAATGTACTGCACTTCAAGTGGCGGCGACAATAAACCAATTTTTCTTGAAATGCAAGCCTTTTTTAACATTAGATTCTCGCGGCAAGCACGTTTTGGGATTATCATAAATAAAGGTTGTCCCCTCTCCCCGGTTTTGATATGGGGGGCAACAAATGGCACAACTTTCCCCCCTGCTTAAACAAAGCGCGGTCTCTGGTTTGTACAATGGATGGAGAAGTTTTCTCTGGATGATGAAAATCATCGTCCCCCTGTCCCTTTTGACCACCCTGATCGCCTGGACGCAATGGCTTCATTATCTCGATACGCTGCTGAAGCCGGCCATGGGTATCATCAATCTCCCGGTCACCGCCACGTTACCCCTGATCATGGGCATGCTGACGGGCATCTACGGCGGTATCGCCGCGATGGTGGTCCTTCCCCTGTCTCAGGGACAAATGACGCTCATCGGCATCTTCATCCTCATGGCCCATAATCTGGTGCAGGAAGGAATCATCCAGGGCAAATCCGGCATCCACCCCTTGACGGCCACCCTCTGCCGCATCGGCGCCGCGACGCTGACCCTCATACTGCTCACCCCCTGGTTTGTCCATCAATCCGCCGAGACAGCCCTTACGGCAGGGGCTACGGCGTCCGTCCGGCCCCTTCTCTTACCGGTTCTGCAAAATTGGGTGGCAAGCGTCGCCCGGCTAACGGTCAGGGCTTTTTTGATTATCGTGAGTCTCCTCGTCGTCATGGAAATACTTAAAAATTCCGGTTTCATGCGCTACATCGTCGCCTTGTTTGCCCCACTGCTCGCGATCATGGGGCTGGACAGGAAACTGGCCTTCCTCTGGATCACGGCCGTCTTTTTCGGTCTGGCCTACGGTGGTTCGATTATCATGGCGGCAAGCCGGGCCGGCCATCTTTCCCGGGAAGACCTGGAAACACTGCACCTGTCCATCGGTATCAATCACTCCCTGATCGAGGATACCCTCCTGCTTGTCGCTCTGGGCCTCAGCGCCTTCTGGCTGTACGTTCCCCGGTTGCTCATGGCGATAGCGGCCGTGCATCTTTTCAAATTGTGGCGCCGCTTCCGGGCGTCTTGAAGAGGATTTAATAGCGCAGGAGAGCTCCAATCCCGCCGGCCGCCGTCAAGGTGGGCAAAGGATCTGTAAAGTGGGCCATGCCACCCGACCGGTAAACCACATCGAGTATTTCATTGAAGACCCCAATCGTGTATAAGGACAGGGCACCGCAGGACGGGCAGGAGGGAACCATGCCCAGCGTCACCCGGTAGCAGCTGCGGCACCGCATGCCCAGCGGCTGAAAGGTGCGATCAATGACGATTTCCTCTATCCGCTGCTGGGAGGCCATCCGCAAGACCTCTTCCGGACCAATTACCGCCGGGCCGCCTTGGAGGTAGACGGTGCGGATTTTTTCCCACCGCTGGGCCCCCGTAGCGTGCTCCGCCTCCCGGAAAAGCGCCATGATTGCCCTGTTGATCGGGGCGTCACCCTTGCTCAGATCGACGGCTTTCTCGACACCCAGCTTGCGCAAGGCCGGTGGCATATTTGCCTGCACGGCCTGCAGGGTCTCTCTGCTGCCCACCATCACGATATGATTGATCTCTTCCCTATCGCTTATTCTCGTCAGCGCCCCGACGATCTCCAGGGCATATTGATGCAGTTCCTTGTCCCGCCGCCTTTCGTAGCGTTGCTGCGACCAGCCGCCCACCTTGACATGGTTCTTGATATGTCCGCGGATGACCTCGGCCGGGCCGGTTTCGCCCATAGAGACAACAAAGATACGGGTCTTGCTGTTATCGGCAACAACAACGGCCGCCGTCGCATGCCCCTCCTGCAGCTCAGCCAGCGGTCTGATAAAGGGAACGGCATCGATCGCTACATGGTCCGCCACCGGCGCCGTCAAGGGGAAAGCACGCAAGATATCCAGCTCCCGGCAAACAAAAAGGCAAAGGCTACCTGATGCCAGCGGGTGATGCTGCAGATATTCCTCAACCGCCCCTACGTTTTCGTCAAAATACTCCCTCTCATCCTTGTCCGCCCCGCCGCCCGGCAGCAACCGGCGCCGCGCCGCGAATTTCTTCGCCAGATCCCCGACGGACCGCGGTCCCGCGAGATAGACACTCAAAAAGGCCCGCGCCGGGGCGGACAATTGAGCCAGTTTATGTAGTTCGTCCAAGGTGATCATGCAGGTTCCGGAAGGATTTAGGGGGTAATAAACATGCTCATGGCATAGGCTAGGTCACACGGAAAGTTTCATTGGGACGATTTTCTGTCCTTATCTTTGTCATTGCACGGTCGGAGGCGTAGACAGGGGTGGGGGGGTTTTCTTGACCGCACCGCTTTGCTCTAAGGCCGCCATGATCTGCTGCAGTTTATTGAAGAGGTCGATTCCGGCATTCGGGGTGAGCACCAACCGACAGACAGGGTATTGCCGGCCGGCCGGCGGGTTGGGAGGGGTCAGGTCGTCCATGCGCATCGCACAGAATTCGATCCGCATGGTTTGTCCGTCGTAGCTGATGGCCCGCAAGGAGTCGGCAAATGTTTCCGACACCTCCGGCCTGTCTATGTAACGTATTTGGGGAGTAAGCTGTTGTGTAGGCATGGGATGGACTTCTCCTTTAAATCTCTTCTTCCTCGGGTGATAAACCGGGCAGGTAAGGGATTGCTGCGTCCGGCTCGCCGTCTTCCTCACCCTCATCGCGAATGCTTTCCTCTTCCCGTACCACCCTGGCCACACCGACGAGTTTTTCCTCCTCTTCGAGCTCGATAAGCTTCACGCCTTGTGAGGCGCGATGGAGGATGGGCACCTCCTCAACCTTAAGCCGGATGATCTTGCCCGCGTTGCTCATGAGGATCAGATCTTCGTTCCCCACCATCTGCAAGAGACTCGAAACGTTGCCCACCTTGGGTACCGTCTTCAGGTTGACGACGCCATGACCGCCCCGGCCATGGACGGGGTATTCCGCAACGTAGGTGCGCTTGCCGAAGCCCTTTTCGGAGACGGCAACGATCGTATTGCCTTCCGTGGGGATCTCCATGCCGATGACCACATCGTCTTTTGCCATCCGGATCCCCGTGACCCCCCGGCTGACCCGGCCCGTGGGACGCACATCCGTCTCGTGGAAGCGGATGGCCTTGCCGCTCCTGGTCCCCAGGAAGATATCCTGGCTGCCCAGCGTCAGTTGCACATCGATCAGTTCATCGTCGGGATCGATGTTCGCCGCGATGATGCCGCCGGCCCGGGGATTGGCGTAGGCCGTCAGGGCCGTCTTCTTGATGATCCCCTTCTTCATCGCCATGACGATAAACCTGTCTTCGGTGAACTCCTTCACGGGCAGGATCGCCGCCAGCCGTTCCCCTTCGGCGAGATTAACCAGATTGACGAGGGCCTTGCCCTTGGCGGCGCGGCCCGCCTGGGGAATCTGGTAAACCTTCAGCCAGTAAACCTTGCCCAGGGAGGTGAAGATCAAGAGGTAATGGTGGGTGGAGGCGATAAAGACCTTCTCAACGAAATCCTCTTCTTTGGTGCCCATCCCGACCTTGCCCCGGCCGCCGCGGTGCTGGCTCTTGTATAAGCTGACGGCATTGCGCTTGATATACCCGGAATGGGAGACCGTCACCACCATGTCTTCTTCGATGATCATGTCTTCGATGGCGATGTCTTCGGAACTGGCAACGATCTCCGTGCGCCTTTCGTCATTGTAGCGGGTTTTAATGTCTTCCAGCTCGGCGATAATGACGTCCAGCACCTTGCGGGGATCATCGAGGATCGCCTGGAGTCTGGCCATCAAGGCCAATAGCTCCGTATATTCCGCGTCGATTTTTTCCCTCTCCAGCCCGGTCAGGCGCTGGAGTCGCATCTCGAGGATGGCCTTGGCTTGTATCTCGCTGAGGCCGAACTGCGCGCAGAGGGCGGTGCCGGCCTCCTGGGGATTGGCAGCGGCCTTGATGACGGTGATCACCCGATCGATATTATTTAGGGCAATGATGAGTCCTTCCAGGATATGGGCTCTTTCTTTGGCCTTGCCCAGGTCGAAGATCGTGCGGCGCACCACCACCTGTTTGCGGAAGGTTATGAAACTCTGCAGCATTTCCTTCAGGTTAAACACCTTCGGTTGGCCGTTTTCAATCGCCAGCATGATGATGCCGAAGGTGTTTTCCATCTGGGTGTGTTTATAAAGCTGGTTGAGAATGACCCCGGACTGCTCCTCGCGCTTCAGATCGATTACGATGCGGATGCCTTCCCGATCCGACTCGTCCCGGAGATCGGAAATCCCCGTGATCTTCTTTTCTTTGACCAGTTCCGATATCTTTTCAATAAGGTGCGCTTTGTTCACCTGATAGGGCAGTTCGGTGACCACGATACTTTCCCGGTCATTGCGGGCGTTGCGTTCGATCAACGCGCGCGCGCGGAGTCTGATGATGCCCCGGCCCGTTCTATAGGCGTCCAGGATGCCCTGCCGGCCGTTGATAAAACCGGCTGTGGGAAAATCCGGCCCCTGGATATGGCGCATCAAATCGTCTATTTCCACTGCCGGGTTATTGATCAGCTTAATCGCACCGTCCACCACCTCACCCAAGTTGTGGGGAGGGATGTTCGTGGCCATCCCGACGGCAATCCCGGAGCTGCCATTGAGCAGGAGCAGCGGCATACGGGCCGCCAATACGGATGGTTCTTCTAACGATTCATCATAGTTAGGTACAAAATCGACGGTCTCTTTATCCAGGTCCGCCATAATTTCCTCGGCGATCCGGGCCATGCGCACCTCGGTGTAACGCATGGCCGCCGGGGGATCGCCGTCGATGGAGCCGAAGTTACCCTGGCCATCAACCAGCAGGTAGCGCATGGAAAAATCCTGCGCCATGCGGACCATGGTGTCATAGACCGCCGCATCGCCGTGGGGATGATATTTGCCGATAATATCGCCGACGATGCGTGCCGATTTCTTGTAGGGTTTGTTCCAGCGGTTGCCCATCTCATGCATCGCGAAAAGCACCCGCCGATGCACAGGTTTCAAGCCGTCCCGCACATCAGGGATGGCCCGGCCGATAATCACGCTCATGGCATAATCAAGGTAAGATTTTTTCATCTCGCTCTCGATGTCCACCAGGATATTTTTCCCGTAAAGTTGTTGTTCCATGTTCTTAAGAAATCTCCTTATGGATAAGGGAAGGCCGGCCCACTACGGGCCGCCGACAGTATTTAGTCAGGTTCTCAGACGTCCAGGTTGGAGACGTTCAGGGCATTTTGATAGATGAAATCGCGCCGCGGTTCGACCTGATCACCCATGAGGGTCGTAAATATTTCATTGGCCTCCACGGCGTCTTCTACCCGTACCTGCAGCAAGGTTCTTTTATCGGGATTCATGGTAGTTTCCCACAATTGTTCCGGGTTCATTTCTCCCAAACCTTTATACCGCTGCACCGCCAATCCTTTTTTACCGGCAGTCAGCACATAGTCCACGAGTAAGGCCATGCTGGTAAGGAGGACCTTGTTCTCCTTGGCCCGGCCCGGTGCCTCCGGCCCGGCGGCCTCGGCCACCTCACCGTTTTCCAGGTCCAAGGTGTAGGGAGGCGCACCCATAATCTGGATCTGACTCAGATGCGTTTTTAGTTCCTTAAATTTCGGCGCCCGGAAGGTGTCTCTATCAACCGTCGTCGTCGCCACCTTGCCATCTCGGGAAACTTTAAATAAAATGCGATATATCCCATGTTCCTGGTCCATGTCCAGGTTGTAAGACTGCACGTCGGTATCCAAGGCGGCGGTCCTTTGGGCTATCTCTTCCAGTTTCTGGGCGTTCCGGAAAGCATCATCCTGCAAATCGTTTTGGTCCGCAACGATATGGATAATTTCCCGATCCTTCCCCTCTCTGGCGAACTTATCCAGAATGGCGTCGATACGCAGTATTTTTTTAATAAAATCCTTTAGTTTATTGCCGGCTAAGGCAGTTACATCGCCGGTACCGGTGAGAAATCTAATCTTGCCGACACCGTTTTCCAGAACATAGCTTTTCATTTCTTCTTCGTTGTGGATGTAAATCTCTTTCTTCCGGTCCATAACCTTGAAAAGAGGCGGTTGGGCAATGTAGAGGTATCCCCTTTCGATCAGTTCCCGCATCTGGCGGAAGAAAAAAGTTAAAAGCAGGGTCCGGATGTGCGAACCGTCCACGTCGGCATCCGTCATGATGATGACCTTGTGATAACGCAGTCTACTCACATCATATTCCCCTTCTCCGTGACCGATGCCGGTACCCAAGGCCGTCACCATGACCTTAATTTCCTCATTTTCCAGCATCTTATCCAATCTGGCCTTTTCGACATTCAACACCTTGCCCCGCAGCGGCAAGATGGCTTGGTTCTTCCGGTCTCTTCCCTGTTTGGCCGAACCGCCGGCCGAGTCTCCCTCCACGATATATATCTCGCTGCGTGCCGGGTCCCGCTCCTGACAATCGGCTAATTTACCGGGCAGCGCGCCTACTTCGAGGGCGCTTTTCCTCCTTGTCAACTCCCTGGCCTTGCGGGCCGCTTCCCGGGCCCGGGCCGCATCCAGGCACTTGCCGAGTAACTGCTTGGCCACGGCCGGGTTCTCTTCCAGGTAGGTACCCATCTTATCGTAAACAACCCCGTCTACTAAGCCTTTTACTTCACTGTTGCCCAATTTTGTCTTTGTTTGACCTTCGAATTGAGGGTTTTTGATCTTCACGCTGATGACACAGGTAAGCCCTTCCCGCAAATCCTCACCTTTTAGAGAATCCTGGCCGTTCTTGAAGATTTTGTTGCTCGTGGCGTAATTATTAAACACCCTGGTAAGGGCAGTACGAAAACCGCTCATGTGCGTCCCGCCCTCTGTAGTATTGATGCTGTTGGCAAAGGAAAAGATATTTTCCGTATAAGTATCGTTATATTGCAACGCCACCTCGACAAAGCAATCCTCCTTGGCACCGCTCACGTAGATGGGGCTCTTATGAAGCACTTTTTTATTGCGGTTAAGATATTCAACGAAAGAGATGATGCCGCCGCGGTATAAAAATTCACTTTTCTTGTCGCTCCGTTCATCGAGCAAGGTGATGGATACCCCGGAATTAAGAAAAGCCAGTTCCCGCAGCCGGTTTGCCAAGATATCGAAATTATATTCCGTTTCCTCGAAGATGTCCTCGTCGGGCTTAAAGGTAACCTTCGTACCCCGGGCCTTGGTTTTGCCGATCATCTCCAGCGGCGCCAGGGGCACACCCCGCTGGTATGATTGCACATAAACCCCCCCGTCTCTTTTCACCTCCAGTTCAAGGTCGCTGGAAAGGGCATTGACCACCGATACCCCAACCCCGTGCAAACCTCCGGAAATCTTGTAACTGTCGTTGGAGAATTTTCCTCCCGCATGGAGAATCGTCATGACGACCTCTGCCGCCGACTTCCCTTCCGTTTTGTGCATATCCACAGGGATGCCACGGCCGTTGTCTTCCACCACAATACTATCGTCTACCCGGATCGTGACGGTAATCGTATCACAATAACCGGCGGCCGCTTCATCGATACTATTATCCACCACCTCATAAACCAGGTGGTGCAAACCCTCCTTACCTGTGCTGCCAATATACATCGCGGGCCGCTTGCGCACCGCTTCCAGGCCTTCCAATACCTTAATGCTGTCCGCATCGTAATTATTGCTTACATCTGCCATTATTTCTCTTTCTCCCTCTACCAATTACTCAATCTCCCGCCCCTACTGCTTCAAGGGCATGATAATGCACATATAACGATCATTGCCGCTTCCCCTGATGATACTGGGTTTGTGGTCCTTGCCGATCTCAAAAGTGACGAATTGTTCATCAATTACCTCTACCGCCGCCAAAAAATAGTTAACGTTATAACTCATGGCAACCTCTTCTCCGTGATACTCGATTTCTATCTCGTCGGCGGCCTCACCGACATCGGTATCCTGAAAAGACAACACCATCAGGTTCTCTTTCAATGTAGCCACCACCCCTCCGTAACCTTCGCTGGAGATCACATTGATGCGTTTCAGTGCATGCAGTATCTTTTCTTTTTCAAAAGACACAATGATGCCCTTTTCCTGAGGAATTACCCGGCGGTAATTCGGAAATTCCGCATCGATCAAACTTACCTTCAAAACATCTTCCAGGCTCTTGACCACACACAGTCCCCGCTCTACGCCCAGGAAAACCTCCCCGAGATTCTCTTCCAACAATTTTCTTATCTCCAGCAATCCCTTACGGGGGATAATAATCCCTTTATCCAAACCCAAAAACTTCTCCCCCAAGGGAAGCGATTCCACAACGGCAAGCCGATGACCGTCTGTCGCCACCATTTTCAAAACACTAGACTCCCCCCTTTCCTCCACTTCCAGGAAAGCCCCGGTAAGATTAGGCCGTGTTTCATCATTGGAAACGGCAAAAAAAGACTTAGCAATCAATTCCGTTAAAGCATTTCTATCCACAGAACATAATTGTAAATCCTGTTTTGTATCGGCAATGCTGGGGAATTCTTCCGCAGGAATGCCGCCGATACGGTATACCGCCTTTTGACATGAAATTACTAAGTAATTACCTGACGTTTTTTGAACATGAACCACCCCCTCAGGAATTTCCCTTATCATTTCGTATATTTTTTTTGCCGATACGGTGATCTCACCTTCCATTGACACCTCCGCCCCATAATTGGTCACCAGGGTGATTTCCACATCCGTCGCAATTATAGTAAGACGGTTATCATGGGCTTTTAACAGCACGTTGTTGAGAATGGGCTGGGTCGTCTTCTTTTCTACGATGCCTAAGGTTTTTCTGATGCCGGTCAAAAGGGTGTTTCTCGGTATATTGAAATCCATAGATCTTACGACTCCTCTCTATTTATTTATATTTTTTATATAAATAGAATATAGTAGTAATAGAAACGGTTGTTGATAAGTATTAAAATCATCTATTTTCATTATATATTAATATCTTACTAAAGATCATCCTGTGGATAGCTTGTGATCGTCACTGGTGAAGATTATTATACTTCTGTGGAATAAAGTATATCCCACCAAATATTTCTGAAATGATATTGTATCTTCATTCCTCATTCCGGACTTCTTTATCCCTTATTCAATGAACCTTCGATCTTTTGCACCATCCCTTTCATGGTTTCATTTGCATCAATAAGCTTTTTGACTTTATTACAGGCATAGATGACCGTGGAGTGGTCGCGGCCACCGATTTTGTGGCCGATATCGGGAAAAGATGAATTGGTAAATTTACGGGCCAGATACATGGCAATTTGCCGTGCCGTGGCCAAGTTCTTATTTTTTTTGGTGGAATTTATTTCATGTATTTTCAGCCCAAAATTATGGGCAACTATTTTTACAATCTCCTCGATGGTAATGATCCCCTGTTCCTGTTTGACGATCTTTCGCAATACCTCCTGCACCAAGGTCATGTTAATTTCCCGGCCCGTCAGGGAGGCATAGGCAGCAATTCTAATCATATATCCTTCCAATTCACGGATATTCGATTCCGCGCATGAAGCAATATAAAGCGCTACATTGCTAGGCAGGATAATATTATTTTCCTGAGCCTTCTTCTCCACGATGGCCAGCTTGGTTTCAATCTCCGGCGGCTGGATATCGGCGATGAGGCCCCATTCGAAGCGGGAACGCAATCTTCCTTCCAGATTTGGAATATCCTTAGGAAATTTGTCACTGGTTACGACAATTTGTTTACCGGCGTCATGCAAGGTATTAAAGGTATGGAAGAACTCTTCCTGGGTTCTCTCCTTGCCGGCAATAAACTGAATATCATCGATAAGCAGGCACTCGATCTGTCTGAATTTTTCCCGAAATTTCGGCATCTTGTCGTAGCGGATGGAGTTTACCAGTTCATTCATAAACGCCTCCGCTGATACATAAAGCACGTTAAGGCGAGGATGGAGGAACATGGTCTTCAGACCTATGGCATTCAAAAGATGCGTCTTTCCCAGGCCAACCCCTCCATAGATGAAGAGCGGATTATAGTTTTTTGCCGGTTTTTCCGAAACCGCCACGGAGGCGGCGTGGGCAAACTGATTGCTGGTGCCCACAATAAATCTTTCAAAAGAATATTGCTGGTTTAAAGAGGGATTATTCTTACTCTTGATACTTTTTTCCGTTTCTTTGCCGGCAGGATTCCTGGTATTTTGAGGAGCATTGACCGTGGCAACCTCTTTTTCCTGGTAAATTTCAAAAGTAACCTGAACGACCACACCCACCAGGAAAGAAAGGGCATCTTTCAGAAGCGCCGCGTAATTTTCCTCCAGCCAGTCCTTAAAAAACCGGTTCGGTACGGATAAACGGATGCAATTATCCTGCAGGGAGATGATCTGGATCGGCCTGATCCAGGTATCAAAATTTTGACTGCTTATTTTATCCTGAATAATATTCAGACATTTTTCCCAAAGGGCTTCCATTTATCCACACCTTGTAAATACTCTGCCAACAAAAGGCATAATTTTTGCCATACAAAGAAAATGGTGCGATAATACCATACACGTATCTTAAATAAGGAGATTAATTAAGCGATTAAGTTCTTCGTTGCCGGAAAACGTTATCTCGATGGCGCCATTTTTTTTACCCTGCCGGATGCGCACCTTCGTCAACATCCGGGCGGTCAATTTTTTTTCCAGTTCGGCTATGTGAAAATCAGGTGATGCGATTGATTTTTCGGCCGGCGCGGCAGAAATATTCTTAATGAGACGCTCCGTTTCCCGGACATTTAAACCCTTCCGGACCACAACATGCAGCGATTCTACCTGTTTCGCGGCGGAGTTCAAGGCGAGCAGGCACCGGGCATGGCCGGGCGTAATTTTTTTTTCTATCAGCGCCGTCTTGATTTGTTCGGGTAGTTTCAGGAGCCGCACCGTATTGGCGACGGTGGAACGGTCCTTTCCCACCCGTGATGATATATCCTCCTGTGAAAGGCCAAACTTGTCTATCAGCGTCTGGTAAGCCTGGGCTTCTTCCACGGCATTCAACTCCTCGCGCTGAATATTTTCCACCAGGGAAAGCTCTGCCACTTCCATATCCCCGGCGTCTCTGATGATGACGGGGACATCCCGCAAACCACCGGATTGGGCGGCCCGCCACCGCCTTTCTCCCGCGATGATTTCATATCCTTTATCGGTCTTGCGGACGATAATCGGCTGGATGAGACCGCTTTTTTTTACAGAGGCCACCAATTGTTTCTGGGCCTCGTCAGCAAAATTCTTGCGGGGCTGAAAACGATTCGGGTAAAGTTCTTCTATGCCGCAAATGATAAATGAGGCCCGCGTGTTAAGATCGTCCACGGCGGCGGAGAGGATTGCCCCCAGACCTTTGCCAAGCGAGTTTTTTTGTGACATCTCACAGCCTCCCGTTGGAAAGTATTTCCTGTGCCAGTTCCATATAGGCCACCGCACCACGCGACCTGATATCATAAAGGATAACAGGCAAACCATGGCTGGGACTTTCGGAAAGCCTGACATTTCTGGGAATAATGGTGTTAAAAACCTTGGCGCCGAAATATTTTTTCACATCTTCGCTTACCCGTCGGGACAACAGATTTCTCGTGTCGTACATGGTCAAAAGGATGCCTCCCATGGTCAGGGAAGGGTTAAGTTTGGTTTTTATCAAGCGCACCGTGTTGATCAGATGTCCCAGTCCTTCCATGGCAAAATACTCGCATTGCAAGGGCACGATCAGAAAATCCGAGGCCACGAGCGCGTTAACGGTTAGAAACCCGAGTGAGGGCGGACAGTCAATGATAATAAAATCGTAGGACGTTTCCAGGTGTTGCAGGAGATGGCGCAGTTTCTTCTCCCGGTCCGGGATATTGACAAATTCCACCTCGACGCCGATGAGGTCGCGGTTGCAGGGGGCAATATCCAAATTCGGCACGGCGGTGGGAAGGATAATCTCCTTTAGCGTCGTAGTGCCGATCAGGGCATGGTAAAAATTTTTTTGATTTACCAGATCCTGGTTGATGCCCATGCCGCTGGTGGCGTTGCCCTGAGAATCGCAATCAATGAGCAGCGTTTTCTTTTCTGCCGTGGCAATGGAGGCAGACAAATTAATGGCCGTCGTAGTTTTACCAACGCCGCCCTTTTGATTTACAATACATATAATTTTATTCATTATTTTTTTAAGTGTGCAAGTAGCTTGTTAATTGACAATAGACAGGCGTGTGATAGCACAAAAAGGCATTTTTATATAGGAGTATTTTTGCGGCCGGGGAGGGCCGGAACGTTAGCACCTCCTTGCTTTTCCCGAGGAAAAGGTTTAGAAATCATTAAAATTTTTTATACGAAAATATTTGGGGCGTAAGGGACCATGTCTAAAATCACCCTTGTCCTTGGTTTTACCGGGGCGTCTTATGCTTTGGGGCTGCTTGAATACTTTCTAAAACAGTCCTATGTCTCTAAGGTCCTGGTGCTCGCGGGGGACAAACCGGAAATGCTGCCGAAAGGCTGTGAGTATCGGAAAGGAAGTTGGCCGGCATCTGGGGAGATCATAAACCGCATCGCGGCAGAAGTAAAAACGCCCTATTTACTTTTCTTACAACCAAATTGGCATGTTGCGCTTGGTCCGGCCGCCTTGGAACGTTTCGTGGAGGTGGTGGCCACGACCAGGGCGGGCCTGGTTTATTCCGATTATTATGAAATAAAAGGCGGGGAAGGGCAGGAACACCGGGTAAACGAATATCAATTGGGAAGTATTAGGGACGATTTTGATTTTGGCCCTTTAACCATTTTTTCCACGGCGGCGGTGCGCCGCAGCCTGCGCAAATGGGGTCCGGCGGCGGGTTCCGCCGGGGCCGGCGTTTACGATTTGCGTCTTAAGGTTTCTCTCGAGCAGCCGGTTTATCATCTCCGGGAATGCCTGTACACCGCTGAAGGGGCGGAAGGGGCACCGGGGCTCTTTTCCTATGTTGATCCGGGAAATTATGTCCGGCAGAAAGAGCTGGAAGACATTGCCACGGAACATCTGCGTCGTCTCGGGGCCTATCTGGAACCGGTTTATACAAAACCGCCTCTCGCCCGGCAAACCTTTCCGGTGGAAGCCAGCATCGTCATTCCCGTCCGCAACCGGGCTCATACCATTGCCCAGGCGGTGGAAAGCGCCCTGGGACAGGAGGCGGATTTTCCCTTCAACGTGCTTGTCGTGGACAACCATTCCACGGATGGCACCACGGCCCTATTGGCAGAACTGGCAGGACGGCATGCGGTCCTGCACCCCATGATACCAAAACGGAGGGATCTGAATATCGGCGGCTGTTGGAATGAAGCCCTCTTTTCCCCGGCTTGCGGCCGTTATGCCGTCCAACTCGATTCCGATGACCTGTATGCCTCGCCGCAGGTTCTCCAGAAGATTGTGGCGCTGCTGCGCCGGGGACATTATGCCATGGTTGTCGGTTCTTACACCCTGGTCAATGCCGATCTTGAGGAGATTCCACCGGGTCTTATCGACCATCGGGAATGGACGAAGACAAACGGCCGCAACAACGCCTTGCGCGTCAACGGCCTGGGGGCGCCCCGGGCCTTTAATACGGAAATAATAAGAAAATTTGGCTTTCTTAACGTAGGTTATGGGGAGGATTATGCCCTGGCCCTCCGTATTTCACGGGAGTACGAGATCGGCCGGATTTATGAAAATCTCTATCTCTGCCGGCGGTGGGGCGGAAATTCCGATGCGGCTCTCACCATTGACCGGAAGAACCGGTATGATGCCTTTAAGGATCAGATCCGTACCCTGGAAATTGTGGCCCGCCAAAAGCTGAACCAGTCAGGTAGAAAACGTGGCATCAAGTAAAGACCGGATCATCGTAGACTTTGACGGGGACAGCCGGATTTCCCTTGCGGAATTGTCCCTTTCCTTGCTGGCCCGGCAGCAATCTTCCTGGCCTCAACTGCGCGCCGGTTATACAGGCTTGGAGGCATTGCGGCAGCGTCAGGTGGCAACGGAGGGCTTTGTTGCGCTTCTCCAGTGCAATCCCCCCCGGATCATCAGCACAGGAGCCGCTATCGATCCCGCCGCCATCAAGGCGCGGCCATGTTTTTTGTGCCTGCCAAACCTGCCCCCTGTCCAGCAGGCTATTTGCTGTTATCGTCGCTTTCTCGTCCTCTGCAATCCCTTCCCGATTTTTCCCCGGCACTTTACTATTGCCCACATCCGGCATCGGCCTCAGGCCCTGCACGGAGCTTTACCTTTTCTGCTCCGGCTCGCCAGGGATTTTCAGCCCGACTTTGCCCTTCTTTACAATGGGCCGCGGAGCGGCGCCTCGGCGCCGGACCATCTCCACTTCCAAGCCGTTCCCAAAGCGGCCATCCCGGTGTTGAACAAAGGGAGAGAAGGGATGGAGAAGGTGCGGCAAGGAGAGAGGCTCCTTATCTTCCGGACGACCCGAGACGTGCGGGCCGCCCTGATTGTGGAAGGTGACGCCCCGGAGACGGTGTCCGCTTTGATTGCAAAGATCATAGACGTCTTGAAACATGTTCTGGCTTCGCACGGGGAGCCGCTTTTGAACCTTTTTTGCCATTATGAAGACGGGCGGTGGCGGGTCGTTATTTTCCCCCGGCGCAAGCACCGACCCGATGCCTATTACAAGACGGGCCGGGAACAGGTCCTGCTCAGTCCCGGGGCGGTGGATATGGGAGGGCTTACGGTTGTTCCCCGTCAGGAGGATTTTGAGCGGTTGGACCCCCTTTTATTACGTAATATCTTTCAGGAAGTATCGATCCCGGAAGAACTGCTGGCCCGGATAGGAGCGGCGCTTTGATCATTATAAGGCCCGCGCCACCATGATGCCTTGGCGGGATTTTTTCTGCCTTAGGTAGCGGTAAAGGGTGGTTTCGGAAACAACAACCTTGCCGGCCTGCCGCGAGGCATGGAGCAGGTGCAGGCGTTTTTTCAGGTGAATGGCCAGTCCCACATGCACCACGTCAAGCCCCTCTAGGGAGGTGACAATGGCGAGTAGGTCGCCATTTTTGATGTTGACGCCGGACCGCAGGCTGTCCTTGGTGAGCAAATGGTAGGAGCGGGCCGAGCAGTTTTCTTCTACAGCCCGGAGCTGCCGGTAGACATGAGCGGATTTCAGGGCCGGGTATTGCTCCCGGTGGGCCGTCATATAGTTGAATTCCTTGCGCCAGGGTTCGCCGCCGAGGTTACCGGTGATGTCCGCGAGGAAACCCTTGCGCTGGTTGTCATGGAGCCAGTCGGTAAAATAATGCAGCCGGGAGGCGTAGCCGTCCGGCCGACCCTGCCGGTAACGGATGGCGGTCAGCAGGTCTGCAAAATCGGTAAAGTCCGTCTTGCCAGCCCGGATTATGCCGGCCAGGGCGACCGTATTTTCCAGAAAGGTGAAACAGTCCAATTCCCGGAGGTTGATTACCGGACGTTCTTCCTCTGCCCTGTCCAGAGGGTGAAGGGCATAGGGGGTCCCCAGCAAAGAGAGGCCCAGGGCGAGCAAAAGTTCGCCGAAGTCGCCGGGTACTTTACCGGGCTTTTGGAATGTTCCGAGCAGGGCGCGGAAGATATTGCGATCTTCGGGGGTCGCAAGCAAAGGAAGGCCTCCAGTTGGCGATTTTATTACTCCGGCAACTTAGTATCTCAAGTCGCGTCATTCCGGCGAACGCAGGAATCCATCGAAAAGACTGGATGCCGGATCGAGTCCGGCATGACAGATATAAACATGTTTAATTGCCGGAGTAACGTTAACGGATAACACAAACACTTGACGTTCTCAATAGACGCCTTACAGATATATTTTGTGATCAGGCAATCACCAAGGAAGTCCTATCATGGCACCGAAAATACACGGGGGACCTATTATCGACAGCCGCATGAGTTTTTCTGACGCCATCGCCGGGACGGCGGCGCCGCCATCCCTGCTCGCCGACTTGTGCCTGCTCGAAGTTTCGTATTATGCTTTTGACGGGGCATTGCATCAGGGTCAACTGGTGGTGCACCGGCGCCTGCGGGATGAATTGCGGGAAGTTTTTGCCATCATCCAAGGGACACGATTCCCTGTGGCCAAGGTTATCCCGATCGTTCATTACGCGTGGTCGGATGAGGCCTCCATGGCGGATAACAATACCTCGGCCTTTAATTACCGTACGGTGGCCGGCTCAGTCCGGCTTTCCCGCCACGCGGCGGGGATGGCCATCGACGTCAATCCGCGCCAGAATCCCGTCATTTATGCCGACGGCCGGTCTTTGCCGCCCGGCGCCTCCTACCTTCCCCGGGCGGGCGGTGCCTTGAAGAGGGACAGTCGCATCGTCAGGGAATTTTTAGCGCGGGGCTGGCAATGGGGGGGTGATTTTGCGGACCTTCGGGACTACCATCATTTTGATAAACAGCTATGAAAACGGTATGAAGGGCCTTCACTTCAAGAGGTTTTTTTACGGAAAAAATTGGTAAGAAAGTCTGCCTCAAGGGGGGAAAGGTCAAACCTGAAAATCGCTTCGGCGATGAGTTTCGTAAGGCGCTGCTCGGGGTTTTCCTCCAGATTTTCGGAAATCCATTTCACGGCCTTTCGCAAATCTTCTCCTTGCGGCATTATGGTCGACATCGTAACCACCTTCCTGAAAGTTATAATCTAAAATAGTAGATATCATGAATCATATTTTTCCCTGATAGTAAATAAAATAATATTGGAAAATTTCTACGAATAATAATATGCAGGGTATTATATAATATAAGGTAAGGGCATGAGATTCGACATTGCAAAAAGCGGCAGCGGGCTTATTTATGAAATAAGACATATTGTCACCGTGGCGAACAAACTCCAGGAATACGGGGTGGAACTTACCTGGGAAAATATCGGTGACCCGGTTCAGAAAGGGGAAAAGATTCCCAACTGGATGAAAGAGGTCCTGTTTGGTGTCTTGCAAAATGACCTATCTTTTGGCTATTCGCCCACCAAGGGGATTTTGGCAACCAGGCAATTCCTGGCGGAGCGGGTAAATCAACGGGGTGGCATACAGATCAGCCCGGAAGACATAATCTTCTTTAATGGACTGGGGGATGCCATTGCCCGCGCCTATAGTTCCATTCATGTGGATGCCCGGATTATCATGCCCGAGCCCACCTATTCCACCCACTTCCTGGCGGAGGTGCTCCATGCTTCCTTTCCACCTAACACCTATCGTCTCAATCCTTACAGCAATTGGCAGCCTGATATCCGCGAACTGGAGCAGAAGGTCAAGAGCCACCGGGCCATCGTAGGTATACTGGTCATCAATCCCGACAACCCCACCGGCTATGTTTACAGTGAAGAGACGCTTCGCCAGATCGTGGACATTGCCAGAAAATACGATCTTTTTGTCGTCTTTGACGAAACCTATCATAACATCATCTATAACGGGAAAAAGACGGTGATGTTGGCCGATATCATCGGCAAAGTCCCCGGCATCAGCATGAAAGGTATTTCCAAGGAATTTCCCTGGCCGGGGTCGCGCTGCGGTTGGATGGAGGTTTACAATGCCGAAAGGGATGAGAAATTTGCCCATTACATCGATGCCATCCTGAACCAGAAGATGTCGGAAGTATGCTCCACCACCTTGCCCCAGATGGCCATTCCGGAGATCATGACCCATCCGCAGTATGGCAATTATCTGAACGAACGCATCCGTCATTATGAAAAACTGTCTAATATCGCCTACAACATCCTCAAAGACGTGCCCTATCTGATCGTCAACAGAACCAACGGCGCCTTTTACATGACGGCGGTCTTCAACGATGCGGTGCTGAACGGCAGGCAGAAATTGCCGATAAAACAGAACGATATCCGGCAATATATAGAAACATTGGTGGAAGACAACATCGAGTTCGATAAACGGTTCGTTTATTATCTGCTTGGCAATACCGGCATCTGCGTCATCCCGCTGACATCGTTCTTTACTTCCGTCCCGGGTTTCCGCATGACCCTCTTGGATAAGGATGAAGGAAAATTTGAGCAGATTGTGAAGGTGATCGCCGAAAAGGTCGTCCAGTACATAGAGTCGTCGAAATAGGGTGCCCGCAAGCTTGGATCAGGATTAACAGTTAAGAGTGCCGATAATCTCGTCTATCGCAGCGAGCTTTTGGTCTGCCAGGAAAGCTTCCAGCCCCTTCAGGATGTCCGGAATGGCCGTGGGGGTGATGAAGTTGGCCGTGCCGACCTGCACGGCCCGAGCCCCCACAATGAGGAACTCCAGCGCGTCCTCGGCAGTGGCTATGCCGCCGCAGCCGATCACGGGGATTTCAACCCGGTTCACCACCTGCCAGACCATCCTTAAAGCGATGGGTTTGATGGCCGGACCGGACAAGCCGCCGGTAATGTTGGCGAGATGGGGAATCCGGCGTTTAACATCCACCGACATGCCGGTGATGGTATTGATAAGCGAGAGCACATCGGCGCCGGCCGCCGCGACGCTCTCGGCAATCAGGGTAATATCGGTCACATTAGGAGTCAGCTTAACGATCAGCGGCAGGGAAGTCACGCTTTTTACCCTCTTTGTCACTTCTGCGGCCAAGGCGGGATCGGCGCCGAAGGCCACGCCGCCTTTCTTCACATTAGGGCAGGAAATATTCAGTTCCAGGGCGCAAATCCCCTCCGCCCGCTCCAGCAGTGCGGCAATTTCTTGATATTCTTCTACGGTTTCCCCAAAGATATTGGCAATGACGGGTACCGAGAAGTCCTGTAAAAAGGGCAGCTTCTCAGCGATAAAAGCCTTGACCCCCACATTCTCCAGGCCGATGGCATTCAGCATGCCGCCAGCCGTCTCCATAATGCGGGGCGGAGGATTGCCGGGCCGCGGCTTAAGAGACAATCCTTTCACAATCAGAGCGCCCAGGCAGTTGAGATCCATGAACCCCGCGTATTCCGCGCCGTAGCCAAAAGTTCCGGAAGCGGTCAAAAGAGGATTTTTCAATCTGAGGGGGCCCACCTCTACGTCCAGGGAAGGCTTGCTTGTGTGCTTCATTTAAAGACTCCCATATACCCCGCGATAAGTAGGATTAAGTTTGCCAGGCCAGATCCTGCAGGCTGAAAACAGGTCCGTCTTTGCAGACCCTTTTATAGAGCCCTGTCCCGTCCTTGCCTGCGGCAACCGCACACCCCAGGCAGGCGCCGTGACCACAGGCCATGCGTTCCTCCAGTGAAGCCTGGCAAAAAAAACCTATTCCGTTAATGAGGGTTGCCAAGCCTTTCATCATACCCGTCGGCCCACAGGTATAGATGGCGGCATCCGCGGGATTGTAAAAGGCCCGGTCGCGACAAAAAAGCTCAAGGACATTGCCCTGAAAGCCGCAACTGCCGTCTTCGGTGCTGATCTTGACTTCTGAACAGCAGTCAGCGATCCTGTCAAGTCCCACCAGGCATTCCGCAGCGGCCGTCCCGATGTAAGCAATGATCCGGCGGCTCAGCCGGGCCCGGGACATCTCTTCTTGCCGGATTAAAGAAGCGTAACGGCGGATCAAAAAGGAGAGAGGGGCAATGCCCATACCGCCGGCGATAATGACAATATTTTTTCGTTCCGGGATAATGGTAAAACCATTTCCCAGCGGCCCCAGTACGCCAAGGGTAGAACCGGGGGGCAGGGAGGCTAAAAGCTTGGTGCCCCCGCCCACTACACGGTACAAAATTTCCAATCGGGCATGATCGTCGCCTCTGCTGAAATCGTGGATACTGAAGGGCCTTCTCAGCAGGGGGAGCATCCCCGCTGTGATCTTTACCATGACAAACTGGCCGGGTTCCGGATCGGGAAATGACACCGGCAACTTGCAGGAGAGCAGGAACTGCCCCCCCGCCACTTCCTGATTCATGGTGATTAATCCAATGATCACGACAGGTTCAGCGCCGGCCATCCTTATTCTCTCCCAGTTCCGCCCACATTATCAAGGCATCCTCTTTTCCATCTTCATAATATGCCTGCCGTATTCCCTGCACGGCGAAGCCGAACCGCTCGTATAAACCCCTGGCAGGCTCGTTGGACCTCCTGACTTCAAGGGTAGCCTGACGGGCCCCTTCCAGAAGGCCCCTGGCCATCATTTCTTCCAGCAAAGCTGTGCCGGCGCCTTGCGCCTGTCTGTCCTCCCGGACCGCAATCCTGTGGAGATGGATCTCATCGGCGATAAGCCAATAATTTAGAAAGCCGGCAATCCCTTCCCCGGCAATCCGGGCCGTCAGATTACGCGCCCGGGGGAAAAGGAGTTCTTGACGGAGTGTATTTTCTGTCCAGGGAGTGGGGAAAAGGGCTCTTTCAATCGCCAGCACCTCCTCCAGGTCGCCTGCCGCCATGTCACTAATGACGAAGGATGTCCGATCATATCGCGGCATATGCATCTCTAACAATCCCTAGATCAGAAAGTACGGACCCCTTCCAGGATAAGGGAGAGGACCAGAAAAAGGGCGCAGAATACGGGTATCGCCCCTTTCAAATTGAGGGTATTCAAACCTGCGGCCAGACCGAGCAGGGCAAGGGAAAAAAAAGTCAGTTTCAACCCCTGAATGAGGGCTTCCGGCAGCAGTGGAAAGATATGGAGCATTAAGATTACACCGCCGGGAAGGAGGACGAGCGTTAAACAGGCGTAGGCCAGAAAATTCTTAAGAAGTCCCGAGAGGTGTTTACGTGAAATGCTGTTCAGGTCGCCCCGCTTGATATCTGACAGGAGGCTTTCATAAAGAGTATCGTTGGTTTTAATTATTAGTTTATCCATGCCCTGTCCCAGGTAACCGCAGGGAATGAACAAAAGGATGGAAAAAGCAACCAGCTCCCGTGAAACATGTCCCAATTGCTGGCCGACCAGGATAGAGGCCGCCGCCGCTAAAAAGGCCACAAGAAAATCATTGGGCGGCAGGACGGTGCCGATGGGCAAGCGGTCAATCCAGAAAAGCTCAAGCAAGGCACCGGCCTGCAGTCCCGTATAGATATCGCCGAGTATGAATCCGGCCACGGGGGCCGCGACGATGGGACGGGAAATCATGATTTGGGCCCATACCCTGTCCAAGGACAGGAGCCCGCCCACGAGGGAAAGAAGGATAATTTGCTTGGTCATAGGGAATACCTGATACTTGGACAACCTATATCGGCACAACGTCCCGTGCATCCACGGGGGCTTCCTGGGGTACCCGCCGCAATTCCACCTGTACACCGCCGGTGTTTATGAGGTTCCTCAGGTCGCAAATGTCGACGTCGCTGAGGAATACGCAAGAAGAGCACTGCCTCCTGCCCGCCTCGCCCTGGACATCATGGACGTTGCCCAGGTTGAGCTTGGCGAATTTAAAACCGGCCTGAAAGGCTTTTACGGCGTCGGAAATTGAAGAGAAAAGCACAAGGGTTTTTTTTCCTTGCCCGGTGCGGTAAGGGTATTTCCGCGCAAAATCCTCCACGCCGCTGACAATCACTTCCACGTCCCGGGGAACCGCAATTCTGATAACCATTGCCCGGAACAAATCCCCGGCAATCATATCATCGGCGACCACGATGCAGGCTGCCTTGATGAAGGGCACCCAGGCTTCCAGGATCTGACCATGAATAAGCCGGTTGTCCACGCGGACCAACGCTATATCCAGAGACATGGGCAACTCAAGCCGTCGGTTTCTTGTTTAGGATCTCACTGGCCAGGTAAATGTTTTTCATGCCGTAATCCCTGATATGGACGGCAAAGTCCTTTAGGGAAACCCCTTCCTGAATCTCGGACAGCTTTAGCAACATGGGCAGGTTAACGCCGGTTACGACTTCCACCTTGCCGGGCTTCAGGAGGGAAAGAGCAATGTTCGATGGCGTCCCGCCGAAAAGGTCCGTCAAAATCAGCACCCCCTGCCCCTGATCGAGTTTTTTAATGGCGGCGGCGATTTCCTTTTTTAATTCCTCCAAGCCCTTGGTCTGATCCATCGACAGATGGAGGACGCCTTTTGGAGTTCCTTTAATCATTTCGACTGCTTTAATCAATTCTCTACCCACGTTGCCATGGGTTGTAACAAGAATTCCGATCATCCTAGGTAACCCCCCGGCGATACCAGGGCCGCTGCCCGGAAGATATCGCTGTACATTATTAATTTACCGCGCAAACTAATTGAAGGTCTATTGATTGTCAAGAGCTTATCGTCTTCTCGTAACCGCCAGATTATCACGGTGAATGACCTCGTCGTAGTCCTTGTATCCCAGCACCTGTTCCACGGCCGCTGTTTTTAAGCCCATAATTTTGGCGATTTCGGAGGCGCTGTAATTGACCAAGCCGGTCGCCAGCGGCGTTCCTTCGCGATCCACGCAGGTCACCGCGTCGCCGGTGCTGAAGTCGCCTTCGGCGCGAATAATGCCGGAGGGTAAAAGGCTTTTGCCCTCCTCCATGATGGCTTTTTTTGCCCCCTCGTCGAGGTACAGACGGCCCCTTGGCTGCAGGGTAAAGGCGATCCAGTATTTACGGCTGTTCATGTGTTCCGCTGTGGGCAGAAAAAGCGTTCCCTTTTCTTCACCGGCAAAAATGGCTTCCAGAACGCCGGGTTCTTTCCCGGGGGCGATAATGTAGGGAATACCGCAGGCTGTTACCTTCCTGGCGGCAAGGACCTTGCTTTTCATGCCGCCCCGGCCAACAGCGGTGGTATCGTCCGTCGCCATATGTTCGATTTCATCAGTACACTCGGTTACCAAGGGGACCAACTCGGCATCTTCGCATAGGGAGGGATTTCTATCGTAAAGACCCGCCGTACTGGTCAGATTGATGACCAGATGGGTCTCGATCAGGTTAGCCATCATGGCGGCAAGATTGTCATTATCGCCAAATTTAATTTCTTCTACGGCCACCGTATCATTTTCATTGATAATGGGGATCACGCCCCACTCCACCAGCGTGGTCAGAGTGTTGCGGATGTTCAAGAATCTCTTTCTGTCCGTCAGATCGCTCATGGTTAGCAGGATCTGGGCGCAATAGAGTTCATGTTTGCCGAAGGCGTTGGCATAGACGCGCATGAGCCTTCCTTGCCCGACAGCGGCGGCGGCCTGTTTCTGGGGGATGCTTTTCAGGGGGCCGGCGAAGCCCATCCGGTGCTGTCCCGAGGCGATGGCCCCGGAGGTGACCAGGATAATCTGGTAGCCCCGGCCTTTCAGGCGGGCGATCTCGGCGACCAAATGCCCGATGATTTCGAGATCCAGACCGTCGGCGCCGGTCAGTACGGCGCTGCCGATCTTGATAAGGACCTTCTTAACACGGCCCAGGATGTCCTTTCTGATATCTGTCATGATCGTAGCGGCCTTCTATCTCCCCAAAAGGCGTATCATCTCGTTCAATATCTCTCTTGTTCCCTCACCCGTTGCCGCAGAGAAGAGATATACCTTTATACCTTTTTCCTCCACCTCGGCCAAATCTTTTTTTAATCGTTCCCTGGTATCGGGGAGGTCGATCTTATTTATAGCGACAATCTGCGGTTTATTCATCAAGGCGGCGGAATATTTTGCCAGTTCTCCATTGATGGTCGTATATCTTTCCCAGGCGCCGGGAGAGGAAGGGTCGGAGATGTCGATGATGTGCAGCAGCACCTGAGTTCTTTCAATGTGGCGCAGAAATTTTATCCCCCGCCCCAGACCCCGATGGGCGCCTTCGATCAGACCCGGGATATCGGCGATGACGAAGGACTCGAGGTTGCCGTATTTTACCACCCCGAGATTGGGCGTTAGCGTGGTGAAGGGATAATCGGCGATCTTGGGCCGTGCGGCCGATACCCGCGCGATAAATGTGGATTTGCCCACGTTGGGGAAACCGATGATCCCCACATCCGCCAAGAGTTTCAACTCCAGTATGATCCAGCGTTCCTCGCCGGGCATACCCTCCTGGGCGAAGTGGGGGGCTTGGTGTGTGGACGAGGTAAACCAGGCATTGCCCTTGCCGCCGATGCCACCCCGGGCCGCGACAAACCGCTCACCTTCCCGGGTAAGGTCGGTCAGCACTTCCCCCGTTTCGGCTTCTTTAACTACCGTGCCGACGGGAACAACCAGGGTAATATCGGGGGCGTCTTTTCCGGAGCGGTTGCTGCCTTCGCCGTGTCCGCCCCGCTTCGCCTCGTGATGCTGGCGGTATTTCATGTCCAGGAGGGTGCTGTGGCTGCGCGAGGCCACGAGGATAATATCCCCGCCCTTGCCACCGTTGCCGCCATCGGGCCCCCCCCGGGGGATAAATTTTTCCCTGCGGAAACTGACACAGCCGCTACCGCCGTGGCCGGCCTTAACCAGAATTTTTGCTTCGTCGATGAATTTCACGATAACCTGCCGTTTACAGGACTAAAAAACAAAAGGCACTTTATTAAAGTGCCTTTGTCCCTCATTTGCCAAGCGCTTCTATTATCCAGAAGCATATTTCCGGTCATGCTTCCGCTGCATAGACACTGACTTTCTTGCGCTTTTTATCCAATCTTTCAAATTTGACAACACCGTCTATTTTGGCAAAGATTGTATAATCTCTCCCCAGGCCCACGTTAACACCGGGGTGCACCTTCGTTCCCAGCTGACGGATAATGATGGAGCCGGCGTGGATTGCCTGGCCGCTGTACATTTTCACGCCCCTTCTCTGGGCATTGCTGTCCCGACCATTGCGGGAACTTCCCTGTCCTTTTTTATGTGCCATTTGTTGCCTCCGCTATAGGGAAATCGCCTTGATCTTCATGCTTGTCAGTTGCTGGCGATGGCCCGTTTTCTTATGGTAGCCTTTTCTTCTTTTCATCCTAAAGACGTTTATTTTCTTGCTTTTCTTTTGGGCCAGGATTTCGCCTATGACCTTGGCACCGTCCAAGAGGGGGGTCCCGATGCGCACGTTGTCTGCGTCGGCAACCATCAGTACCTCGTTAAAAACCACTTCGTCGCCTTTGTTGCCTTCGATTTTCTCCAGGTCAAGCATCTCTCCTTCGGAAACCCGGTGTTGCTTACCGCCAGTTTTAATGACCGCATACATAGCTTGCATCCTTCTAAAAAGAAATTAGACGAGCACATTACCCAGTATTGCGGTCTTTTGTCAATAGAAAATATGGGAACTGAATTGAATCACAAAATGTTACCCAAGGGCCCAGTGAGCCACTGTGAATATTAACTTCTATAGAATAGTTAAGATTTGTCATTAATCAGTAAACACCTTATAATTAAGTGGCTTACAACGTTTTAGCAGAGCAATAATATTTTCACTTCATTCTAATAAATTAAGAAAGCTACAATATTGATCGTATATTTAATATTCATCAATCCTTCAACTGCTGATAGAGGAACCTATTGTTACCTCTATTTCTCAAAGTTACACTCTCTTAATTCTTCACATACGCCATCGATGCTTGGAAACATCGACCCTGCGGTTATGCCCATAAATCTCAAATCTCTCATCGCAACCTCCCTTTCACTTGCGGGGATATCGATTGCTTCAAGATATCTAATGCCCGCTTCTTTTTCCTTATCCAATATATAAGCTTCAATATCGTGAATATTCGTTACAGTCGTTACAGATTGCTGCGGTACGAGGCGAGGATTATTTATGGCAATAAATTCCATTACAGACAGATGTAGATATGGCGGATCGAGGTTCTGAATTTGCGGGTAACGTCTTTGCCATTCCTCATTATTAAATTTAAATACTCTTACTACTTCTTCGCCGCTATACTTAATTGGCCAATCCCGTAAAGCAAAAAATGCTGCAACATAGGGAGAACGCGACCAGTCCAATAACGGTGTGGGATATCCATGATGCTGTAGTAGATTAAAGAATGCACCGTTCTGATCGGGTTGAGATAAGTCGAAGAAGTGAGGTGTTATTGCGCTCAGTCTTTGATGTAATTGTTTTACGTCTGTGTCGACGAACTTATTTATTCGATACCGACCACGGCGATGAAATGACGTGCAAAGTCTCCAGGGTTTTTGTTGGCCTCTGAATAAATATGAAAATTTGGACAGTTCAGAGACATTTGACTTAAACTCAATCCAAGACATTTTTTGCCCCAGAATCTTAGACTCCTCTCCTTCAGGTGGTTTCTCAAGAATGCTGTTAAGGGTTGTACCAATGTCTGATACAGCATTAATCTCCAGGCGATTACCACTAGCTTTGAGCGTTACCTTTGCTGTCTTAGAATGCGCAGAGCCTTCAGCAAACAAATCCTTGATGTCTTCCCATTTGCATTGAAATCCAGTCCTTGGGTCCACTGGGTTGATGTATGCGATAGTCTCTTGCTTGTTGTCTTTATTTTGTGTTCCCAAGTATGCAACGGAGGAGGTGATTCCTTCCACTGACGGGTTTATATACGCGATGCCCTCATAATGATCACCAACCTCGTCAACATTGACCGTTAACCTTCCTTCCACGCTTCCCGTATATGAGCCGATCCATTGTCCTTTCATAAGTAAATATCCTTAACAATGTTCACCTGGATAAGTCTAAAAACCCAAATTTCACAATCTGCCAATGTTAACTTTTAGGTAAAATTTAAGATTAGCAAACTGAACGACCACCCTTCTATTCGTGCCTAATTTGCCGACCTGTTGTTATTGAAATCTCTTTTTTAAAACCTTGTGATCGATAATGCTATTTTTGTGTCGATGAATTATTGAGTGGCAATTTGGACAAACAACAACAAGGTCATTGTAGGGATCTACTCTGGTTTCTCCGGAAGACGCAAGAGGTTTAATATGATGCACGTGAATAAACCCCTTTCCGATTTCCCCATAGGTCTCCTCAAAGTTAAACTTGCAGACCATGCATGAATTTTATCATAATCGCTCTACTTAATGGCACGCAACCTTAACTGCAAGAGCAGGCCAAAAGGCGGTATTTAAAACGAATCGCGTCCTATCAAGATTCTTGCGGAGCGTAGCATTCAAGATGCCCATATCGTAGCCAAAATCAAAGATATATTTTACATCTTCGTTTCCGACCCGAATGCCTAAGAAACCGAAATATAATAGAAAATCTAAGATTCGAGCGTGGTTATCTGTTTTGATACCATGGACTTCTAGGAGCATGCAGAGATCCTCTTTGGACATTTCGGATGGCTCGCCAACAAACTCGTAGATTAGCCCCTCTGCGGTTGGTTCCACATCAGTAAGCTCTCGATCTGCCTCAAGTACTAAATCATTAGAAAAGCTTCTTAATCCTTTTTCAATGTCCGCCACTTCTATCCGCTCGTGGTCTAAATTTACGGCAAAGCCCTTACAATAACTCACTAACTTTAGCAAGTTACGAGGCCGCATTAGACTGCGGTCAATTAGGTACTGAGATGTTTCTTCGCCATCAAAGTGACTCGTGCATAGCTTCCCCCAAATCTGATCGAAAGTGATGTCCTTCGATAGTTGCTGCACTAGTCTCCGGCGTAGGACTTCGCGGAGTAGATCGGGATCACTCCAGTCCAGCGAAGCGCGAGTTTCTTTTCCAAAATCTGAAGAACCCTGTACTAGAAGCTGATATATGTCATTTCGAATGAAGATGACGCAGGAGATCTGAATACCTGTCTTCCTCATTTCTTTTTGTACTTTACGACTTGCGTCGATAAGACAGCGTAAGATTAGAATATCTCCACTCTCAATGCCTTTGTAGGACCATCCTTTATCAAGGTTATCAAATAAGACGAGGACCTGTTCTTTATGGTTAAGATAATCATTTAATGCACTCTTGAGTTTGCTAATTGTAGTTGAATGTAAGAGTTCGGTTACTTCGTCGGTCGTAAGTCGCTGTCCATGCGCAGTGCCATATTTTTTTTGGTATATTTCGATTAGTTCATCAGATAGAACTAGGAGGCGTTCAGAGAAATCTCCCTCCCCTGCATCTCTCTCGGCGTGATAAAGAGTGGTGAGATTCTCATACTTAGTGGAAAGTGACGAATCATACCTGTGTCTGTTCTGGTCTTTTTCCAAAATCTTTCGGCAGATTTCCAACAAAAGCAGGTACTCCCAAAATGCTGTTATTAAGTGTAATTTTGCACCTTCAGAGACATAATCTAGGACTTGCTCCTTCAATTTTAGTAGCTGATAGCCCTCTGGTTTTAGGTCTATGACGACGTTTTGTCGATCTTTCCTGATACGATCTCTGACCTGAAAAAATAGGGCCGTTTTCCCCGTTCCCTTCCTACCCACAACAAGGTTGACCTCTCCCCGTAACGTGCGATTGAACTCATCCGTCTGCACGTAGTATGCGGAAAGGGTTTGGAACTCGTTTTCCGCCATAGGGTCACCTAAAGAAACCTGCTGCAGTAGGCTGCCCGTAGCCCCTTCCAGAACTTCAGTCTTTTGCATCTCCTCATAAACATCACCCGCAAACAATTCTATATGCCGATTGATGTCATCCAAGGTTGTATATGCTTCGGCTGAATCTCTGAGGTCGAGAGGTACTGGATATAGCCCGTGATGCAGTATGAGAGTCTGCTTCGACATTCCATGAGCCAAACCCGAAAGAAAGGCGGCCCTGATGTTATGGATTCCAGCTCCTTCGAATTGTGGGGAAAGTAATGGAATAAGAACGCCCATGGACCTTGCCACGTGTTGTATTGCGTCCATTGCCGAGAGCCTTGACTCTTCCGCCGGAGTAAAACTTCGGTAAAAAAGTCGTGCCTTCTTTACCCTGGCGACAATCCTGCCCATTTCAGGAGTGCGCACCGGACATTCAAGTAAATACACAGGAGCCCTCTTGTCTAACTCGAAATCAGTTTTTAGAGGTGAAAAATCAATAGGTTTAAGAAGTAGCCTTGATAACTCTTCGCTGTTGGAATAGTGCTCGTGCCCCAGAGTGTCGAAGATACCAACCCTAAGAACGAGGGTATCGTCTGATGTAATCATCGAGTTCCTGATAAGAAGGACTCGTTTTTTTATTCCGATAGCATAGCCAATTTCGTATGAAACGTTAAAGTTCAAGCGAGTGACATCTGCCACAAGAAGTGCTGCAGTTTCAATACTGGAGAGGATGGGGACCGTGAGAGGTTTTCCCGCGATATCGTTGTGTTCCCATGTTTCGTAAAGAATAGATCCAGATTCGGCATTCGCTAATTTGGCCGCTTCTCGAATTACTGATGATAGCTCGATTGGTGTACCTGGGTATGCAATGAATCCCACATCTGCGGTCATTTGCTTTGCCCCTTTAATCTATACAGGATCGAACTTTTTGAACTACTTTTATATTGCGAGTCTTACTATCACTATTTTCATTTATAATCTACTGCATTATGGCTTTTGTCATTCTAATAATTTCTAGAGGCAATCGATTGAATATAAAATCTGCTGTCGATCAAATCGATTGGCCAATGCTTGCGCACTAATATTAACTTTTAATAAAAACTTAAGATTCGACTGTGTCGATAAGCGTGCAGAATAGTTGTGATTTAATCAATATCCGCCGCCTGATAAAATCGTATTAGTGTATAAGTCAAGAAAGAGGGATAATCTAGGATAATCTTAAAATTAAATAGCTGTTTCCTATGAGTATCCTTTCCCGCCCTGTGGGATCACTATCCACAGAATAAGAAGTCGTTTTGATTGACACAGCGTGCCTGCCGTTTTATACTCCGCACAAACATAAGTCATTGAGGGGAAACATTTATTATGGCATCTGGATCGGACCAGCCAATGCTTTACGACGTGCAGACGGAAAACCGGCATTTGAAAGATATGGTCAGTGCTTTGCGCGACGAGTTGGAGCGGATGCGGATCAGTGAGCAGGAGCGCGTCCAGCAGGTCCTGGCTGAAGCTAAAGACGAAAACGACCAGCTCAAAAAAAGCATCGCTGCCCTGCGTGATGAGTTGGAACGCCGGCAGATTCAGTGCGAAGAACAATGCCACGCCCTCGAGCAAGCTGCCCGCGACGAGGCGAAACAACTGCAGGAAATGATCTGGATGCTGCGGGACAAACTGGAAACATATGAAAAAAAATAATCCACCCACAAAATCCGTAGGAGGAAAAGAGTCAAACCGGAAACGGAACGAAGTGGAGCTGCTCCTTGATATCTCCAGAACAGTTGCCGCCTTCGAGACCCTCGATGAGATCTTGCAGACCCTTGTCGCGGTCACCACCCGCGAGCTGAACGCCGACCGGGGGAGCATCTTCCTTAATGACGAGTCAACGAAAGAGCTCTACTCCCGCGTGGCCCAGGGTAATTTCCAAAGGGAAATCCGTGTCTTGAACAATTCCGGCGTAGCCGGACACGTCTTTACCACCGGTAAGGCGCTCATCGTCCACGATGCTTACAGCGACTCCCATTTTAACCGCTCCATCGATGAGGAAACGGGATACACTACCAAGACGATTCTCTGTGTCCCCGTCAGAACGATCAAAGGTGAAATCATCGGGGTTGCCCAGGCCCTCAACAAGAAGAAAGGGCGCTTCACGCTGGCTGATCAGCGCCTCCTGGAAGCCATGACGACTCAGGCCGCCATCGCCCTGCAGAGCACTCAATATGTGGAGCGGATGAAACGGTTCCGTGCCAAGGAGATGGAGTTCTTCGATGTTGTCTCCGACGTGACCGCCGAGATCGATCTGGGTGCCCTCCTGCAGAAGGTCATGTCTGAGGCCACAAGGATGTTAAACGCCGAGCGGGCGACGCTCTTCTTAAACGATGAAAAGACGGACGAACTTTTTTCCAAGGTCGGGCTGGGGCTCTCCGCCACGGAAATCCGCCTGCCGAACCACCTGGGCATCGCCGGTGCGGTCTTTACGACCCGGCAGACGGTAAATATTCCCTATGCTTACGCGGACCTGCGCTTCAATCCTTCTTTCGACAAGAAAACGGGCTTTTTCACCCGTTCCATTCTTTGTGTCCCCGTCATCAACAAGGATGGCAGAATCATCGGGGTGACACAGGTGCTTAACAAACGCGGCGGCCCTTTTACGCCGGAGGACGAATCCCGCCTGAAGGCCTTCACCGCCCAGGTTTCCATCGCCCTGGAAAACGCCAAGCTCTTCGACGATATACAGAACATGAAGAACTACAGCGAAAGCATGCTGGAGAGCATGTCCAACGGCGTCATCACTCTGAATGAGGACGAGAGAATCGTGACCTGCAACACCGCCGGTCTGAAGCTCCTGCAGATCGAGCCTGAAGAGATACTTAAACGAGCCGCAGTGGATTTTTTCACCGGTGCCAACGCCTGGATTCTCGATAAGATCAGGCAGGTGGAAGAAAAAGGTAGGCCCGACATCGTCATGGACGCCGAAGTGACCTTTGGCGGAACCCGCCTCTCCGTCAACCTGACGTTTTTGCCCCTTGTCAGCACCGTCCAGAAGAAACTGGGCTCCATGCTCATCCTCGACGATATTACGAGCGAAAAGAGAATGAAATCAACCATGTCACGTTACATGGACCCCGGGCTTGCCGACCGGATCCTGGAAGGGGGCGAGGAGATCCTGGGAGGAAAGAACACCCTGGCTACGATCCTCTTTTCCGACATCCGGGGCTTCACGACCCTGACCGAGGAACTGGGCGCGCAAGGTACGGTTTCCCTCCTGAATGAATATTTTACAATCATGGTGGACTGCATCCAGAAAGAAGGGGGGATGCTGGACAAGTTTATCGGAGATGCGATCATGGCGGCCTTCGGCATCCCCCTGGCCCATGACGACGACGAGGACCGGGCCGTGCGGGCGGCAATCGGCATGATCAAGGCCCTGTCACTATGGAACAGCCGCCGCGTCGTCGAGGGGAAAAAACCTGTGGGGATGGGCATCGGCCTGAATACGGATACGATTGTTTCCGGGAATATCGGGTCGCCGAAACGGATGGATTACACCCTGATCGGAGATGGCGTGAACCTTGCGTCCCGTATGGAAGGGCTTTGCAAGCAGTACCATGCCTGCATCCTCATCAGCGAAAACACTTACCGGCGCCTGAAGGGGATATACCGCATCCGCGAGGTGGACCGGGTGCAGGTCAAGGGAAAGACGCAGAGCATCGGGGTCTATGAAGTGCTCGACTACCATGGGGAAGAGACTTACCCCAATCTGATGGACGTGGTAAACTATTTTCGGGATGGCTTGGCGCTTTACCGCCGCCGGGAATGGGACCGGGCCATCGCCCGCTTCAATGACGCACTGAAATTAAACCCCGACGAACAACTCTGCCGGATGTACATCGACCGTTGCACCAGCTTCCACGAACAACCGCCGGGGGAAGAATGGGATGGCGGCTGGATAATGCATTCCAAATGACAGGTGGGGGGCGGGGTTTTGTATGCCCACCGGTTGCAGGGGCGATCGCTAGGCGCCCATGATTTTGCTGCGAAAGATGAAGAACACCGCTCCCATCAGGCAAAGACCCGCCCACAAATAGTCCGCAGTCAGCTTCTCCTTCATATAAAAAATGGAAAAGGGCACAAAGATGGTGAGCGTTATCACCTCCTGCATAATCTTGAGCTGCCCCAGCGTCATGACTTGGTGCCCGACCCGGTTGGCCGGGACCTGGAGCAAATACTCGAAAAGCGCGATTCCCCAACTGACCAGGACCGCAATGATCCAGGGTTTATCACCGAGGTTCTTAAGATGGCCATACCAGGCCAGCGTCATAAAGATATTGCTGCAAGAGAGCAGCACCAGAGTTGTCGTGTAATTATTCATAATTTTTGTTCCCGGAACATCCTTCCATGCCAGCTGACGATTTAGTCAATACGCTCCCCTTCGAGCACGTTCACTGTTTCACATTTGATCATTTGCCTTTGTCATAAAACTCCAGTTTTGTCGAATCATTGGACCGCAGGTAGCGCATGGTGCGGGATTGGGCAAAGGACCCCTGGAGGCCCGTTCTGTGCAAGTCCCGAAGATCGGCCACGGTGTCGATGTCCCGCCAGGGGGGCAGAATGGCGACCCGAACGCCGGCGCCCCGGAAAATAGCCAATGTGCGGTCAAAAACATCCCCGCCGCTCCAGACTATTCCCTGGAAAACAGCCGGTAAAAACGTTTCAGCCCGAAAGCCGAGGAGATAGTAGCCGCCGTCCCGGGCGGGCCCGATGACGGCGTGATGGTGGAGCAGACTGCGCATTCCCTCTGCAATGACGGTGCCGGTCAGGTCGGGCGTGTCGCTGCCCAGGAGTAAAACCCTTTGGTATCCCGCGGCAAAGCCGGCCAGAAAAGCGTTTTTCATTCGCTCGCCCAGATGTCGGCCCTGCTGGGGCAGATAGGTGTAGGTATTGCCCAGCCATTTTTTTAGTGCCCTTCCGGCCCTGGGGGGAGCGAAGCATATCCGCAGGCCATAGCCGGCCGCGGCCGTGAAGTCTGTCAAGGTTTCCAGCATATCCAAAACAAAATTGCGATAGAGGGCGCGGGCGGTCTCGGCGCCCAGGGACGCGGCCAGGCGGGATTTTACCGGTGTTTGTTCCGGCGACTTCACAAAGAGGATTATACAGCCCTGCTTAATGGACATGAGGACTTCCGCCGTTTCTGTAGTACTTGACCAGCTTTTCCGGAGGCAGGCCCAGATTGTAGGCCATGAGCAGGAGCCAGTTGCGCAGGGTGGCATAGATGGGTCCCTCCTCTTCCCATCGCCGCGGGGAGGTGACGACGCATTGGGGCAGGATGGTGATCTTGCCGCCGCTTTTCTTTATGCGCCGCATGAAGGCGACATCCTCCATAATAGGTATTTCCGGGTATCCGCCCAGGCGTTGGAAGGCTTCGCGCCGGATGAAAATGGCCTGGTCTCCATAGGGGATACGGGTAAGGCGGCAACGCAGGGTGGCCAGAGCAGCGATTAAACGAAAAATCCTTTTTCGGGAACCGATCTCCAGGCTGAAGGCCCCGCCCAGGCATGATGGATCGTGCATCGCACGGCCCATCTGTATCAGGATGTCGGCAGGCGGGTGCGTGTCTGCATGGAGAAAGAGCAAGATATCTCCCACTGCTCGTGCCGCGCCGGCATTCATCTGTCTGCCCCGGCCAGGCGGTGAGGCCATACAGATGGTCTTGCCGGCAGCGATGGCCCGGAGTGTGTCGCCTTCCGGACCGCCGTCCACGACAATGAACTCGCATTCCTCTGCTAAGGCCAGTGTCCGCAAATGTTCGAGAAGGCCGTTAATTGCGGCTGCCTCGTGCAGGACGGGAATTATAATAGAGAAACGCGTTTCCATTTTGCCAGAGTCGCGCCCCCTTACCAGGGATCATAGCGCACCAGTTCGTCAAGATTTTTTCTTTTTTTATCCTGTGGGCGGTCGGCGGGATATCCGATCGGCGTTAAGGCGAGGGGTTCTACACCTGCCGGCAACTTCAGTATCTCCCGCACCGCCTGGGGATCAAAAGCCGCAATCCAGCAGGTACCCAGACCAAGATCTGCGGCTGCCAGGACCAGGTGATCCATGGCAATCGTGGCATCCACCTCACAGTAGTTCTTGTTGTCCATCCTTGTCCAGGCCCCTTCGGCTACCGCACAAACGCAAACCACCAGTGGCGCCTGGCTCAACCACTCTCGCTTGTAAATGCGCTTCAACTCTTCTTCCCGGCCCGCCGTATGCAAGACAACGAACAGAAAGGGTTGGCGATTGGCCGCTGTAGGCGCCAGACGAGCGGCCTCCAGCACTTTTTGCAGCTTTTCCTCCTCTACCGGTTTAGGCAGGTAGGCCCGCACGCTATACCTCTTGTGGATAAGTTCCAGAAAATCCATGTTCTTCCTCCTTATCTTTTATTATTCTCCGATAATTTTGACGAGCACCCGTTTCCGCCGCTGTCCGTCGAACTCTCCATAAAAAATTTGCTCCCAGGGGCCGAAATCGAGCCTGCCATTAGTGATGGCGACAACAACCTCTCTGCCCATGATTTGGCGTTTTAGATGGGCATCACCATTATTTTCTCCCGTCTTATTGTGCCTATACCGAGAAATCGGGTCGTGGGGGGCAAGCTTTTCCAGCCAGTCATCATAATCTTGGTGAAGACCGGATTCGGCATCATTGATAAAAACTGAAGCCGTGATATGCATTGCGCAAATTAACGCCATACCTTCTTGGATGCCGCTTTTCTTCAGACATTGATCTACCTGATGCGTGATATTAACAAATGCTCGCCTCGTAGGGATGTTGAACCATAATTCTTCACGAAAAGACTTCATGTGAGAACGTGCTCCTTAAGTTGGAAATTCTTTTCCCTGAATAATTTTAGACAGGCATCTACAACGATCTTGTCGTAAAAGATACCGCTGTTCTTCGCAATTTCATTCAGTGCTGCCTCGATACCCAAGCTGGGCCGATAGGGTCTGTGCGAGGCCATTGATTCCACTACATCGGCAACAGCAAGAATGCGGGCCTCAATAAGAATATCTTCACCTTTTAGATTTTTTGGATAACCAGAGCCATCCACCCGTTCATGATGTTGATGGACTATCTCAGCCAGAGGCCAGGGAGATTCTACATTCTTGAGCATCTCATACCCTTTCCGGGCATGTTCCTTAATCAAGGAAAATTCAATTTCAGACAGCTTTGTCGGTTTGGACAATATTTCCGCAGGGATCGATAGTTTGCCAATGTCATGGATGGAGCCAGCCAACCGGATCGCATCAATTTTATCCTGAGAAAGCCCCATATCCGTGGCGATAGCGCGAGCAAGGTCAGCAGCCCGGACCTGATGACCGGCGGTATAGGGGTCTCTAGTCTCCACGGCGGAAGCCATGACCTGTATGGTTGTGTTCACCGCCTTCCTGAGGCTGTCAAGAATATCATGAAGTTCTTGCTCGGCTTTCTTGCGGTCGGTAATGTCGTTGAAAATACCCAATATGCCTACAGTGTTCCCATGTTCATCCCGGAGGGGTGTCTTGATTGTATGCACCCAAAATAGTTGAGTTCCCAGCAGGTATTGCTCTTCGATAGTTTCTGCTTTTCCTGAATCCATAATGCGCTTGTCGTCGGCCTGGTACTTATCGGCCAGTTCTTTCGGAAAATAGTCGTAGTCGGTTTTCCCTTTCATTGCTTCCGGAGTTACGCCAAAGTCAGAAGCTAAATGCTCGTTGCATGATATATAGACGGAATTTCTGTCTTTTGTGAATATTTTTTGCGGGAGGTTTTTAACCAGGGTCCGATACCTTAACTCGCTCTCTCTGAGTGCATCCTCGACTTTTCTTCTTTCCTCTGACCGTTGGTTCAGGGATTCTGCCATTTGATTAAAACTCCGGCTCAGGGATTGTATCTCTCCGTGGCTGCCTTTATCTTCTATCCGGTAGGTGAGATTGCCATCAGCTATGAGCTGCGCGGCATGTACAATGTTGTTTAAAGGTTTGATAATTACGTAGGAGCTAACCAGCCAGGCTGCGGACAGTGCTAAAAATAAAACAATGGCAAAACTAATTATTTGGTGAAGAATTGCTTTGTCCACCTCGGCAAAAGCATCTTTATTCGGTATGGCAACGGCAATGAAGACCGACCCCTTAGGTTGTCCAAAAGTGGAAAATCCATAAAGTCGTTCTACTCCATCCTCGTCTACAGTTTCCAACGTCCCTTCCTGTCTCTTGACGATATCCTTTGCACTTCGCACATGCCCTACTTTATTCCCTATGCGATTTGGAGTATTTGGATACTGATATAAGAGTGTGCCGTTGCGGTCAATAATTATGAGAATGGCGCCATGAGGAAGTTGGCTTTTACCGATAAATTGGTCGATGCGGGTTAAATCGAGTCCCGTTATGTATAAAGTTTTTACTTCCCCATTCTTTCCAAGAGTCGGATAGGCCATAGAAAGGATCGGTTTCTTTGTAAGTCTGGTCACCGAGAATCCGCCGATGGTAAACACTTTCTGCCGCATAACCAGGGGATAAATGGGACGACCGGAAATAGTAAATCCTTTAGGAAAGAAAGCGGAACTCGCCATAAGCTCGCCATCCGGCTTGGCGATGAAAAATGATACTAATTGGGGATTACGTTTTTGGAATTCACTCAAAATCTTTTGACTGTCTATCCGCTTAGGCTCTATGGATTCAAAGATCTGTGATATTGAGAAAAGTGTTTGGCTGGCGTTATTGATGAGTTGTTCCTGTTGAGCCGATAAATTTTTGGCCAGCGTCAAGGCATCATGGAACGCCGCACGGCGCAACTCTGAGCGCTCATGTTGATTTGCGTAAAAAAGGAGGATGCAGGATGGCGAGAGCGACAACAGAACGAGAAGCATGATTTTGGTGCGCAGACTGTACAAAACATGGTAAGATTTCATAGGTTACCTTCTATTCAGCCCATCAGTACCACTTTATTCCGGCCAGCCTCCTTGGCGGTGTAAAGAGCTTTATCAGCCGCGGCGATTATAGCCCGGGTTTCTATGCCGTTTTGCGGACAAGAAGCCCCTCCAATGCTTACGGTAATAGAAATATTTGTGTCCTTGCCTAAGGCAATTACCATTTTTTCAACATTTTCTCTGATTCTTTCCGCTACAAGCAGCAGGACCTGTGCGGACGTTTCCGGGAGAATGACGGCAAATTCTTCACCACCGTATCGACATGGTATGTCCATATCCCGCAAGCTTTTCTTGATGACAGAGGCCAATTCCTGGAGCACGGTGTCTCCCGCAGGATGCCCGTAGGTATCGTTAACTGATTTAAATTTATCGATATCAATCATGAGGAGGGAATACTTTTGCCCGTACCTCGTGTATCTGGACTTTGCATTTTCCATCTGCATCTGAAAGTGTCGTATGGTGAAAAGATCGGTAAGCTCATCTGTAATTGCCATAGTGTAGAGCCGGGCATTTTCAAAAGCAACAGACATGTGTTCCCGAATGACTTTGAGCAAATGAAAGTCATCATCATTGAAGGGCTTATTTGCATTTCTTGTGGCAATGATGATTCCAAGCTTTACATCACGGATGACCAAAGGGATATAAGCGTAAAGCGAATCATCGGAAAGTTCCGGAATTGTTAAATCTCGGGAAACCCAGCGTGTGAAAGGTTCTAAGATGTTCTTTGCCGTCAGGACGGAAACAGTCTCCTTACCGGAATATTTAACCGTTGATTTGGCGGGAGGGGCGCCTTCTTCCTTAATTATTATTTCAAATGTATCTGTCGTTGTCGGGGTAATAACCACACATTTTTCACAGTTTAACATCTCAATTAAGAGATCCAGGAGAATGATCTTCAGTTCATCCACGTACATGGTTTCACTGATCTTTTTAACTATTGCATAGAGAACGGAAAGTTCGAAGCTCTTTTTTTTGATATCGTTGATGTGTTGCATAATGCTTTTTGACATCTCATTGAATGAGTCGGCAAGAGTTTCGAATTCGCTATTCCTTCTATAATTGATTTGGCAGTTATAATTACCATGCTTGATTTCCTTGACGCCTTTGATAAGAATGACAATCGGCTCATGGATCCAGCGATTCGTAATATAAAATATTATCAACGATATCATCATGAACGCCGCTACGGCGGTAAGAAATAATCTTATTAATGTCGATCTAATAAGCGCATCGGTATCTGCGGTTGAATAGTCAACTAAGAGGAGGCCGAGGTTTTTTTGGCTGGCCGGATGGCATTTGAAACATGCCGCTTCATTATCTATAGGAGTTATATTTCTCAAGACGGGGGCACCTTGGGAATTTCGTGTTTGCAATGTCAGAGAGCTTCTTCCTATCGTATCGTCGTGGTATTGCCGGTATTCGTCGACGCTCTTAAATAATTTCTCCCCAAGGCGTGCGGAATTTGAAGAAATCTTAACAACGCCCCCGGCATTGATAATCCGAATTTCCATAATATTTTTATGCGCCTTGATTTCATCAACCAGGACTTGCTCCAAATCCTGGTTGCGCGTGATCATCTGTAATTTCAAGCCCGTTTTAAGAACGCTGCCGATCTCCGTCACTTTATTTATTGACTCTTTAGTCAGGGCATTTTTTTGAAATAGGTACACTCCTCCCATGGCCAACAAGAGGAATACAAAAAGGGTGATCGTAATAGCAAACAAGAGTTTCGTCCTAATAGATTTGAAAATTTTCACTCCACCTCCGGGAATCTTTGTTTTTTTCTTTGACAGCTGGTTTTAGCGCCAGCAATAAAGAAATAAATATAAGCCGCCAAGGTTATACACATCCTGGATAAAAAAGGGAATCCTTTCTCGAACATTGTCTATGATTTTCCTGACATGATCCTTTCTTCTTATAAATAGTTATGGAAATTTATCCGGTAAAAGTGGTATCTTTTCTTCCTTAATAATATTGTTGAATCCGGTTCAGGAGGTTTGAATGAAAATTTTTTCTCGCAAAGGATGGTTACCGCTTCTCTTTGCAATTACGATCCTTGTCATAATTGGCCCTTATGGCGACAGCCAGGTGGCGGCTTTAGACAAAAGCAACTATAAGACCCTCAAAAGCTTCAACGAGGTTTTGGATATCATAGAAAAGAACTACGTGGAAGATGTTGATGCCAATAACCTTATAAAAGAGGCCGTTAACGGCATGGTGAAATCGCTGGACCCCCACAGTGTTTACATGACAGCAGATATGTACAAGGAACTGGAAGTGGACACACGGGGAAGTTTCGGGGGCATCGGCATTGAGATTACCCTACAGAAGGATGTGCTTACCGTCGTTTCTCCCATCGAAGACACCCCGGCTTTTAGCGCCGGCATCAAAGCGGGGGACCAGATCGTCATGATTGACGGCCAATCCACCAAGGACATTACCATTATGGAGGCGGTGAAAAAACTCCGAGGCAAAGACGGTACAAAAGTTACGCTCACCATAATGCGGGAGGGCCTTACCACTCCGAAGGATTTTGTGCTGACCCGCGCCATTATTAAGGTCAAGAGCGTCAAGTCCAAACTCTTGGATAAGAACATCGGCTATGTCAGGTTGGCGGCGTTCCAGGAGAGGACTACGGATGATTTGAAAAAGACGCTTCATGATTTAACGGGAAAAACACCGGCCTTGCAGGGCATTGTCCTCGATATGCGGAACAACCCTGGCGGCCTCTTGAACCAGGCAGTTGAAGTGTCCGACCTTTTCATGAAAGCAGGAGTCATCGTTTCAACCCGTGGCAGAACGAAAAACATGGAAAGCCGGGCCGTGGCAAGGAATGACGGCGACGAACCGACGTGTCCCCTTGTCGTTCTGGTTAATGAAGGCACTGCCAGTGCCGCCGAGATAGTTGCCGGCGCTCTTCAGGACAGCAAACTGGCCCTGATCGTCGGTACCCGCACCTTCGGCAAGGGATCGGTGCAGACCGTCATTCCTCTTGGAGACGGCACTGCCTTGAAATTAACAACGGCCAAATACTATACGCCGAGTGGCCGCTCCATACAGGCCGAAGGCATCGTCCCTGATATCGTCATAAAATTCGTCATCCCTACCGAGACCAAGGTGCCTCCGGAAGGAAGAATGCGGGAACGCGATCTTAAGGGACATATCAAAGCACCGAACGAAAGCGGGGCGCCGGCCGAAGAACCGGCCAAGGTGGAACAAACAGGACCTGACGATTTGGAACGCGACAATCAATTGAAAAGTGCCGTCGACATCTTAAAGAGTTGGGAAATATTCAAAAAAACGCTTCCAACCCGATGAAAGCGCCGGAGTGTACGGAGCCCTTGGTCTGCTGCGGAATGTTCTTGGTTGCCGGTGAAAAAAGGAGGGCATGAAACTTTACAAAGGCCGTTTCGGTCTTATATTGTGTTTAATAACGCTGATAGCGGCCTATTGGATATTATTTCGTTTCCCCGCCGAGGTTCATCGAGAGAGGGGACGCGGGGGAAAAACTGATGCCGGTACGGAGGAAGGATATCCCGATGGGACGCCGGTTTTGCCTCCTCCATCCCGAGATCGTCTGCCGGTAAAGAAAACCATTGCTATCCTCATCGATGACGTTGGTTATAATCCGGTGGCGGTAGAAGAACTTCTTAAAATTGATGTTCCCCTGGCCTTTGCTGTCTTGCCCCACACGCCCCATGCCGCAGCCGCGGCGGAGATGATCCACGAGAAGGGACACGAGATACTGTTGCATCTTCCTATGGAAGCTCGCGACGCCAGCCATGACCCGGGGCCGGGAGCGCTTTTACGGAGGATGGGGGAAGCGGAGATCCGGAGACAGGTTGAGGAGGATCTGGCTGCTGTTCCCCATGCAATCGGTGTGAACAACCATATGGGTTCGGCCTTCATGGAGGATGAAGGCAAACTTGCCGTCGTCTTCAAGGAATTGCAGGCAAGAGGGGTTTTTTTTATCGACAGCCTCACTACCCCGACTTCCCGTGGGGAGGTTGTGGCAAGAAAAACGGGTATCAGCTTTGCAAAGCGCGGGCTATTTCTCGATAACGACCAGAATGAAGAGAAGATCTTCGCTAATTTGATGAATAATCTAGAGAAAAGCAACGGGTCGCCCATGGTGATCATTGGGCACCCTTATCCCGGAACCCTGAAGGCGCTCCGGAAAGCTGTTCCCCTGCTTCGGTTGCGAGGCGTCCTCATCGTCCCGCCCTCGGAACTGGCAAGAACTAACAGTGAAGAAAAATCAACGGATGGAAATGAATAAAACCCTATGAAAATATTTGTTAAAAAACAATTTTTGCCGATCATCTTTATCGCTTGTCTCACGGGGTGTGCAGCACATCCGGAAAGAAGCAAGGACGTTGCCATAGGTGCCAATCCTGCCCAGGCCTCTTCGATACCCGCATATCTTGCTTCCTATTATTATTCCCTCAGCGTGCACCATTCTTTGAACGGACGACCTAATGAAGCCATCGGGGCCTTGGAGAAAGCCTTGGAGGCCGACCCCCGGTCTGCCTTTCTGGCCATGGAACTTGCGGCCCTTTACGGTGAAAGCGGGGAACTGCAGAAAGCCATTTCCCTTTGCGAAAAGACGCTTACCGCAAACGGGCGAGACGCGGACACCCATTTCCTGCTGGCCAGGTTATACATGAATGCCAAGAATTACCCTAATGCCTTGCGCGAGTTTCTGAAAGTAAATGAACTGGAGCCGCAGCAGGCCGACGCCTTGCTCTTTACGGGCATCCTTTATGGAGAGGCACAGGATTATGAGAAAGCCCTCCTAACCTTCCGTAAACTGCTCGATTTCGATCCCGACCATCTGATGGGGAATTACTATCTGGCCAAGACCTTAAAAGTAAATCAGCAATACAAAGAAGCTGAAAGAATGTACAAAAAGACCTTGGCGATACAGGCCTTATTTGAGCCTGCCGTGCTGGACCTGGGGCGCCTCTATGAAAGGGAAGAGAAAAAAGACCTTGCCCTGGAACAGTATCGCGCCTTCTTAAAGATCAATCCCCAGGGAATTAACGTTAGATTTAGGCTGGCCGGTCTCCTGTTTAAGATGAAGAAGCCCGTCGAGGCGGAGAAGGAACTACGGGAAATCCTGGATCAGGCAAAGGGCAACCGCGAACTGGCATACCGGTTGAGCATGTTCTACCTGGAGAACAAACGCTACGAAGGCGCGGCGGGCATCCTTCGCGAGCTTCTCATTGTCTATTCCGACGATCAACGCCTGCGCTTTCTGCTCGGTTCCGCTTATGAAGGAAAAAAAGACTACCAGGCCGCTATTGCGGAGTTAAAAAAGATCCCTCCTGAAAGCGGCGAGCTGTATCCCAGCGCCCAGATGAGTATCAGCCTGATGTTGAAGAATCTTGACCAAAGCGAGGCTGCGATTGCCAATCTATCTAAAGCGCTGGCCAACAGAAGGGAAGTGGCCAATTTCTACATTCTTCTTGCTTCACTTTATGAAGAAAAAAAGGAGTTTCTGAAGGCGGAAGAGACATTAAAAACCGGACTTGAGTTTTCTCCAGGTGTGGCGATGCATTTTGAATTGGGCGTTTTATACGATAAAATGGGCCGTTTCCAGGATAGTATCATGGCGATGAGGCGTGTTTTGGAAATAGATGGCAATAATGCGGAGGCCATGAACTTTATCGGTTATACCTATGCCGATCGGGGGATAAACCTGGAAGAAGCTGAGAATTTAATTAAAAAGGCCCTGACCTTAAAGCCGGGGAACGCTTATATGCTGGACAGCCTGGGCTGGGTCTATTTTCAGCAGAACAAACTGGAGGAGGCCATAAAATACCTGAAAGAAGCGGCAGTCGAGCTTCCCCAGGATGCCACCATCGCCGAACATCTAGGCGATGCTTATGCGAAAGCCGGCCAAGTCAGTGCCGCGCGGAAAATTTATAAGGAGCTCATGAGGCTAAATCCAGAAAATAAAGTCCTGTCCCAGAAGATGCAAAAACTGACCGGCAAAACCCAGGACTGATGAATTCACTTGACAAAACAACTAGAACCGTCTTTTCTTTGCTTCTTCTCTCTTTACTCATCTCCTGCACCCCACCTGCCTTATTGACCCCCTCCGAGAAGGGACAGGCGCCTGTGGTTGCCTTCAGTCCCCTCTGGGAGAAATTCAAAAAGGCCAGTGATGTCCGGGGTACGCTCCAGGCGTTTGCCCAAATCGATATGCAGGCCGGCGATGACCGGCACCATCTCAAGGCAGCCCTGTTGCTCAAGCGTCCTGCCCTGATGAGGCTAGAGAACATCCCGCTCTTCGGTCCGCCGGATTTTTTCCTTACACTAAACGAGAAGAGTCTGAAGATCTTCTTCCCGGGGAAAAAGGAGTTCTATCTGGCCCGACCCCGTCAGGAGGACCTGGCGCACTTCCTGCCGGTCAGTATGCCTCCGGCGGATCTTGTCGCCATTCTCTTGGGCCTTCCCCCGCCCCTTCGGGAATCGGAAATCAGCTTCCGGGAAGCACCGGGGAATGCCCCGCGCCTGGAGCTATTGGCACATGGTGAAAAAATCCAAACCTTGTGGTTGACAAGTGATGGCGAACACCTGATTGATATGGAAATCTTCGCCCCGGGCGGACAAACCATCTACCGGATAAACTACGGTTCCTACCGGCCATTGGGCAACCGCTCGTTACCGGAAAAAGTGACGATTGTGGCAGAGGAGAAAAAGATTCGGATGATCGTTAACTATCGTGAGATGGAGTTAAGCATGGCCGGGGATGAGGCGATCTTTGATCTTCCCATCCCCGCGGATACGAAACTCATTGTCATGGATAACAAAGATACTCCCACCGGGAACGGCCAATAAGCGAGGGGAGTTCCGGCCTATTTTATTTTGAGCAAAGTGGCTTTTGCGGTCCTGGCCTGGTTCGTATTGGGATAGTCCTTGATAACCCGCTCTAAAACCAGTTTGGCGGTGACCTTGTCTCCCAGCTTCAACAAGGTGATCCCCTGCTTCAAAAGGGCTAAGGGTACCTTAACGCCGTCGGGATAATTGGTGCTTACCTTGTCGTATTCCAGGATGGCATTTTCATATTTTTTTTCATAGTAATAGCACTCGGCAATCCAGAACTGCGCATTGTCGGAATATTCCGTATCAGGGTACTGCTTAAGATAATTTTGGAACATCTCCCGAGACTTCTCATATTTCCCTTCCTTGAAAAGCTCAAAGGCAGCGGCGTAGACCGACTCTTTATCGGATTTCCCCTTGAGAACATCCCGCGACTTTTCACCCTTCTCGCTAACTTCCGGGAACTCTTCCCTCTTGCCTATCCCCAGAAAATTCTCGATGAAATTGACCTTAAAAGCCACATCAGCCAATTTATCCCGGACTTCTTTATATTCGTCATCTTTATGTCCGGTGCGCGAGGCGGTTGCGGCAAGGTCTTTGCGTAAGGCGTCCAACTGTCCCTTTACCTGCCGGATATTTTCCCGAATGTCGGCGATATCAGCACCCTCTTCTATGGTGCCTTTACGCAAGGCCTCCACAGCCTCGGCGTTCTTCGCTACTTCACCACGCACCGCGCTGCTCTCTGCTTTCAGATCGGTCAGCTTTGCTTCCACCGTCGCCATATTACTGTCTGAGGTGACGTTTATTTTCTGATCCAACTCGTTGCGCACCCTGCGCAAATCGTCAGAAGTGGCACAGCCGCTTACAATCAGCGTCAGGATCGCAAGCGCGGGCAGTGAAAAAAAATTCTTCAAGCTTGGTACCTCAACTATTTCTTACCGGAGGCCGCGAAATGTGCCCGGCGGTTCTTTGCCCAGGCCTCTTCATTATGCCCCGGGTCCAGGGGGAGCTCTTCGCCATAGCTGATGGTCTTGATCCTTTTGGCATTGATGCCCATATCCATGATGAATTTGGCGGCCGCTTTGGCCCGCCGTTCGCCTAACGCGAGGTTATATTCCGCAGTGCCCCTTTCGTCGCAATGGCCTTCCACGACGACCTTCACATCCTTATTGTTGTTCAGCCATTCGGCATTTTTTTTCAGTATTTCCCGTGCATCGTCCCGGAGACTGTAGTTATCGAAATCAAAATGGATGTCCGTTAATTCGACCGCTTTTTGTTTGGCCGCTTTCTCTACTGCGGCCTTTTCAGCCGCTGCCTCTGCGGCGGCTTTCTCTGCGGCCGCCTTCTCCTTTGTAGCTTCCTCAGGGACCGCTTTTTCCACGGGTTCCGGTCGCTGTACTTTTGTTCCCGCCTCCGGCGCTACCGCCGTTGCCGCAGGCTCTGCCACCGCGGCCGATTCCTGTGCCCCTGCCTTTTCTTCCCGAATAATATTTTTCTTAGCACAACCGATAATAAACATGGATGCCAGGAAAAGCGCCACTACTACCAAACCAAGGTTTCTTTTCATTGTCATTGCTCCTTTCATGTTATGCTATTTCATAGGGTTTATAACTTAACTTCTCCCCATATTCAACTTAAAAAAGTTTTTCCCTGTTTCCGCAAGTTTAATCCACTTATCCCTTAGGGGGTTAGGGTTTAAAACGTGGGGACCAGGCCGGAGAAACACAATCACCGCTCCCTTCGTATAAAAGCCTTACATTCCCGCCTGTGGCCGTCATAATGTAAATTTTCTTTCGGCCTTCGCTACTTTTACTGAAGGCCAGATATCGCCCATCAGGCGACCAGGTGGGGTTTTTGTTTTCACTTCCATCGGTCGTCAATTGTTTCAGGCCATCACCGTCCGTGCCGATGGTACAGATCTGGAAACCGCCATTTACTCTGCTTTCGTAAGCAATCCTGTCGCCCTTGGGAGACCAGACGGGCGAGGTATTGTAATTTCCCTCCCAGGTGAGTCTTCTGACGTTATTGCCGTCGGCATCCATAATATAGATTTGCGGGTTGCCGGCACGGTTCGAAACGAAAGCGATCTTATTTCCGTCCGGCGACCAGGTGGGGGACACGTCAATAGAATAAGTGGTCGTCAGCTGTTGGAGCGACCGGCTGGTATAGTCCAGCTTGTAAATCTCTTCATTGCCGTCTTTGCTCAAGGTTAATAGCACTGTCTTGCCGTCGGGAGACCAGCCGCCCGCCAGATTTATCCCCGGGAAGGAGGAAATTTTAGAAAAGGTGTTAGAAAGCATATCCTTGATATAGACGTCGGGATTCCCCTGTTCAAAAGAAGTAAAGGAAAGGTATCTGCCGTCGGGGGACCAACGGGGAGACATGAGAATATTTTTACCCTCTTTTTCTCTGAAAAAATCGGTGCCATCGTAATTAATCGAAAGGATATCCACAGCTTTTCCTTTTTTCATGACAAAGGCAAGGCGGGTATTAAAGATATCCCCCTCACCCGTGAGAGCGACCAGGACCTCGCCGGCAAATCTGCGGAGCATGGCCTTTGCTTCGACAGCCTTCCCCCGGTATTTTTTAGCAATGATGGCTTCCCCTTTGACCACGTCATAAAGGCGACAATCGAGGATGAACTCGCTGCCTTGTTGCTGAAAACGTCCCTGCACCAGATATTCAGCTCCGATGGCCAGCCAATCCGCGAAAGCGACGTTTCCAGCGTCAGGTTGTTGCGGCTCAAGATAAGCTTTTTTATCGATAACATTAAGGAAGGCGGTTATCCGGAATAAACCGGACAAGTGCTCGGCCAGCTGAGCGCCCGGATTTTCTGCCGTTCCTTTTTTCCCGTTAGAATTGCTGAAATCGGGGACGGCAATCTTATATTTCTGCCAGGTGGGGGAATCTATATCCAGATATACTTTACTCCAGACGGGCGATGCGTACAGGGCGCAAAGCAAATATACCGTGAGCATTAAGCTCAGCCTTTTATAAAAACCTGTCGTATCCAAATATGTCATCCTTTATTGCGTAATTAGGGGCGAAAGTTGATGCCCACTTCCAGGCTGTCTCCCGGCGGGGGCGGCAAAGGGTTGGCCTTTCGCACCGCCCGCAGCACGGAGTCATCATAATAACGATTGCCCGAACTCTTCTCCAAATCGACACCGGCAATCGTTCCATCCCTCATGATCCGGACATTCACCACTGCTTCAATATGCTTCTGGGACACGAGGCCCTGCGGAATGGTCCACAATCCTTTAATGCGCGTCCATATCAGGGCATAGTAACTCCTTTGCCGGGCGTTAAACTCCGCATCGCCGGATGGGGCGGCGGGGGAGGGCGTTTGCTCCGCTTTTAACCGTGCTGCCTCCGGCAAGGCAGAAGAAGAAACAAGCGGTTTGGGGGCGGTGGGCGGCGGGTTCTTCTTTAACGCCTCCAGGACGTCAACCATACGGCTGTCGACGGTTTTTCTTGTTTGCAGAGGATGAATAGGCACGGCGGGAAGATTATCCATAGAAGTTTTATTGAGGATGGGCTGCCGGGACGGAAGTCCTTCCAGGATATTTCTCGCCGCGGCAGCTCCGACCGATTTTTCTTTTGAGCTTTCCGGCATGCTTACCAACTGCACGTCATAAACCGGGCCGAACGTCAACTTGGGGCGGGGAAGCAGCGCGGGTGAAAAAACAAGGAGGGACAGAACGAGGAGATGTGCCAGCAAGGACAGGAAGAGAAAGCCGTATAACCCCGGTTCTCCGCCCCCGCCGTTTCTTCCCGCCATCGCCATTACCGCCCCTCCTCCGGGGCCTCGGTAATCATTCCCAATTTGTCGACCCCGGCCTTTCTGGCTTCCGCCATGACCTCGACCACGAAACCATAGGGAACGTTCCGGTCCGCCCGCAGAAAAAGGTCACGGTCAATCCGGCTGGCAAAAATATTTGCCAATTTTACCCGTAAATCTGCCAGGCCAATCTTGCTTTTATTGAGAAAAAGCTCATTTCGCCCGTTGACGGTAAGCACCAGCTTTTCCTCGTTCACATCCACACTCCGGGCTTTGACACGGGGCAGATTAACATCGATGCCCATCTGCAGCATGGGAGCAGCGACCATGAAAATAATCAAAAGCACCAATACCACATCCACCAGGGGGGTTATGTTGATTTCGGAAAAGGATTTGCTTATAAAATGATTATTCCGGTGTTTATACATGATTCTTCACCGCCGTGCATGGTAGCGTTCAAGGATATTCAACAGCTCGGAAGCAAAGCCTTCCATCTCCATGACCATAACCTTGATGCTATTCTGGAAATAGTTGTAAAACATTACAGCAGGTATGGCCGCGGCCATACCTGCTGCTGTGGTTATCAGCGCCTCCGATATGCCTGGTGCCACTACGGCCAGGGTCGCCGATCCTTTCGCGCCAATTCCGCGGAATGTATCCATAATGCCCCAAACCGTGCCGAAGAGTCCAATGAAAGGGCAGACGCTGCCGGTGGTTGCCAAAAAACCGAGGAAGCCTTCCAGTTTGGTGAGTTCCTTACTGACAGTCCGGTGCAAGGTACGTTCGATATTATCGATTCCCTTCATTTCCAGAGCCATCATTCCTTCTACAGCAGGGGATTCTTTACTCAACTTATTGAGATTAACCTCTTCCACATAGCCCGCTCTGAATACTTCCGACACATTGGAATGTGCGAACTTCTTGGAGGCGGCAAAAACATCGGAAAGTTTGTTGCTCCTCATATAGAGTTCTAAAAACGCGGCATTTTCCTTTTTTGCTTTCCTGAGCATCCGGTATTTCACGAAGATGATCGCCCAGGAAATGACCGAGAAGAATAACAAGGCGAGCAAAACGAGTTGCACCATCATGCCTGCATTCAGGACCATATCCAGCAGGCTGCCGTGGAATTGACCTCCCAATTGTACCTTTGCGGCATAAATGTCTTGCTCTTGCACTTCCGACCTCCCTCAGGGTAAAATTAACAAATTACTAACCGCGCTACGTTTAATGAAAAATCTCTCCCTTGTCAACAGCTCTTTCCAGGGTGACCTTCTTTTAAAAGTAAGAACGTTTAGTTGCATTTCTTTTGTGCCAGGGCATCGGTTGGATTTGGCTGGAAAGAATATGTCGGAAACACCGGAGTTGTCGTTTATGAGGGATAATAAGTCAATGGGATTTCATGGTTACGGCATTCAGAAATACCTTCCAGAGCTCTTCATAATGCTCCACGAGGTTAAAATTGCAATTGTTAAGGGTCCAGATGGTTACGAGTCCCTGAATCATGCCAAAGAGAAGTTGCGCGGCCATGTGTAGATCCACATCAGCTCTGATTTCTCCCGAGGCAACGCCCTGTGCGAGCAAGTCCTGCAAGGCATTAATGTAATTGTCGATATTCTCGGCCACCTTTTTGTTCAACTGCCGGTCACCCTGTGTGATGATTTCCGCAATGACCCGAAAGGAGAGGCCCCGCCGTTGTTCAATCGCGGAAAAGTGGTTTTTCATGGTCAGATCCAATGTTTCAAGTCTGGTACAGGCGATGTCTTTGGCCTTGTTTATATCCGCCAGGAGATTATCGGCAATGTGATCCGCCATATACGACATGATGCTCTTTTTACTGGGAAAGTGGCGATAAATGGCGGCCTCCGTAACACCTACTTCCTTAGCGATCTTGCGGACCGTCACAAATTCGCTGCCGTATTCAAAGAGCAATTTCCTTGCGGCGTCAACGATCTGCTGTTGCCTTGACACATTGAGTTCGGCCATAATCTTTTCCTCAGCGGATATGCTCACGGCGCTTACGAGACGTAAGCGCCGTGCTTTTGTCAGACTGGAGTAAATTATAAATGATAGCTATCTTCTGTAAAAGTGCAACCGTAGAAGTTAAAAGAAGGCAGAATTTGATCGTCCTTTAACCGCTCATTTTTTGGAGACGACAAAATGGTCTCTTCTGTTTTTTGCCCAGGCCTCCTCGTTGTGCTGCGGGTCCACCGGAAGTTCAAAGCCGTAGCTCACGGTCTTTATCCGCTTGGCATCAATCCCCAGATTGATGAGATATTTTGCCGCCGTATCGGCCCGCCTTTGACCCAAGGCCAAGTTATATTCGGCTGTGCCTCGCTCATCGCAATTCCCTTCGATAACGATTTTGGCATCCCGAGTGTTGTTCAGCCATTCGGCGTGTTTTTTTAATAGCTCCCGTGCCTCGTTTCTCAAGGCCGAGTCATCGAAATCAAAATGGATGTCGATCATTTCGAAAGCTTTTTGCGTAACATTAAGGGAGGACTTCTTTGCCGATGCCGATCGCGCCGCTTCTTTTTTAGCCTTTTCCTGGGCGTTCAGTGCTGCTTCCTTCGCAACTTTTTCTTCTTCCGCACGTTTCTTTGCGGCTGCCGCACTCGACAAGGTGGTTTTTTCGAGCCCGGTGGCGCCAGGTTGCGAGGCGACCGCTACCGACTCTTTCGGCATGCCATCCTCTTTCAAGACTGTCTTTGTTGTGCAACCGGAAATGAAAAAGAGCATCGCCACCATTGTAAAGACCATTAAACCCAAGCATTTTTTCGTACTAATCATTTTTCCCTCCGCGTTAATTTTATTAACCTTTTGCAAAAAAAGGCTTTCCTTTGCAATGAATAGCAAGACGCTCAATATCCCGAGTGCTTTTTATGTAAACGAACGTTTACCAGACAGTAAGTTATCATTTACTTATTTGTCAAGAAAAAATTGGAGGAATAGAGTGATTTTCTGAGAGATATGCGAAGTGAAAGCAGCAATGAGGAATCCGATAAATCTAAAGGAAGGCGGGGAAGCTCATTAAATTACAAGTCTTCCGGAGAAAATGCCACCACGTCATCGATGGTTGCCCGATCGGTAAGGCACATGGCCAGGCGATCAATACCCAGTGCGATGCCGGCTGCGTCGGGCAGGGAAAAGAGAGAGGCCAAAAATTTTTCAGCGACCGGATAAGCGGCTTTCCCCCTGGCCAGGCGCACCTCTTCTGCCGCTTGAAAGCGACGGCGCTGCTCTTTCACGTCCGTCAGTTCCGAACAGGCGTTGGCCAGCTCCAGGCCGCCGATATAGAGTTCAAAACGTTCCGTAAGCGCGGGTTCATTTGGTTTCGCCTTGGCCAGCGAGCCGGGATGCAGGGGATAATCATATATAAAGGTAGGCTTGAAGATGCCCAGCGCCGGCTCAACGTGAAGGGCCATCATTTCATCAAAGCTGTCCCGCCGGAGGGCTTCCCACATGGTCAGCGGGGCATGTCGGATAAAGGCCTCCGCGACGGTGATCCTCTCCCAGGGCGGTTCCGTACTGATCAGCCTGCCCCGGCAGCTCAGTGCAGCGCCGCTGCCCAGTTCCGCGCCGAGGTAAACAAACAGGGCCTCGCATTCCGACATTAATTTTATATAGTCGCTTCCCGCCTGATACCACTCCAACATGGTAAATTCGGGGAGATGGCGATCGCCCCTTTCCGCTTCGCGAAAACAACGGCAAATTTGAAATAGACGCGGATGACCAGCGGCAAGTAGGCGTTTCATGTGCAATTCCGGGGAAGTATGCAGATAGCGATTGCCGCAGCGGCAGGCATCGATGTGTGGTTCCGGCGCTGGCGCCGGAATCAGTTGCGGGGTTTCGACCTCCAAATAGTCATTGTTGATGAAGAACCGGCGGATCGCCTGGAGCATCGCCGCGCGCCGCCAAAGTGTCTCCCTTTTTCCGGCCGGCATCACGATCTGGTCCATGTTTGAATTGTCAGCCCTTGACACGGGTAAGGTATTCCCCGGTGCGCGTATCTATCCGGATCTTTTCCCCCTGCTCGATGAAGGGGGGCACCTGGAGCTGATAGCCCGTTTCCACGGTAACCGGCTTGGTATTGCCGGAAACGGTATCGCCTTTGGCCCAGGGATCCGCTTGCGTCACGACGAGATCCACGAAATTAGGGAGACTCACGCCCAGCGGCCGGTCCTCAAACATCAGGATTTCCGCTTCGATGTTGTCAATCAGGAAGTTTTTGGCGTCGCCCACCTGCTCTTCCGTCAGATAGAACTGTTCGTAGCTCTGGTTGTCCATGAAACAGTACTTCTCCCCTTCTTTGTAAAGGTACTGCGTTTTTTTCTCTTGCAGGTCGGCGGTTTCAAAGGTGTCCACGGAACGGAAGGTCCTTTCAAACTGGCTTCCCGTCAGCATGTTTTTTAACTTGGAACGATAAAGGGCCTGACCTTTACCGGGCTTGACAAAGTTAAACTCCGTAATGATATAGGGTTCGTTGTCAATTTTTATTCTGAGACCCTTCCGCAAATCGCTGGCTGTATACATAGATATTATGACTCCTTATTTCATATTTTTTTATTCTAGCACGCGCTGTATTTTATTTACAAACATTAAGTTACTACGAAGATGTAATATTCCGGAAAACGTGGCATCGCCCTTTCACGCCAGCGTGACCTTGCCCGCCTCCCCCGGGGTATCGAGGATGTAGCGCGGCAGGCACATGCCGGAGATGTCGTTTTGCAGCCTTTCCATAATGTCCAACCCCTTACCAATGTTCGTGCGTAAATGTCCCGTACCGGCCACGTCATCGCCCTGGAAGAGGTAATAAGGCCGGACCCCGATCCGCTGCAGCGCCCAGAGGAGAGACCGCATCGCTTCGTAAGAGTCGTTCACTCCTTTCAGCAGTACGGACTGATTGGAAAGGGGAATGCCCGCTTCCAACAGCATGGTGCAGGCCCGGGCTGAATCGGCAGTGATTTCCCTGGCATGGTTAAATTGGGTATTTAACCACAAAGGCCGATGTTTGCCAAGCATGCCGCAGAGCCTTTTCGTCACCCGCATCGGCATGACAACAGGAACCCGGCTCCCCAGGCGGATCACTTCGACGTGGGGGAGGGCGCGCAGCTCTCCCATGAACCAGTCCAGGAGCCCCTCGCTCAAAGTAAGGGGATCTCCGCCGGAAACTATCACCTCACGGACCGCGGAAGTGCGGGCAATGTAAGCGACCATTGCCTGCAAATCCTCCCTGGTGGCCGTAAGCGTTTTTTTGCCCCAGCGGCGCTTGCGGTTGCAATGCCGGCAGTTGGTGAAACAGTGATTTGTAACCATGGCCAGGCACCTGTCCTGATAGCGATGCACCAGACCGTGCGCCGGCATGCTTTGCTCCTCCGCCAGCGGGTCCGCCACACCGCCCAAAGAAGCGTCCAGTTCCCGCAAATCGGGAAAACACTGCCTGGCGATGGGATCATTTTCGTCAGCCCCATCAATCAGGGAGAGGTAATAGGGCGTAATGCAAAAAGGATAGGTGCGAATAAGACCCTCATATGCCTTCGCCAGGGCCGGGGGATACTTGAGCAGAGCGGCCAACTGCTCCCCGGTGTGGAGGCGTTGCCGGTATTGCCAGCGCCAGTCCTGCCAATCGGCGGTGTCCTCTCTCCGGGGCAAGGCAAGGGTTCCTTTTTTCATATTATCGTTGGCCTTTTAAGGGGGTGTGCTCTACCATAATTAATTTCCTCTGAAAAGAAAAATATCAACCCCAAAAATCACCGCGCCCGTTCGGTCGGTCACGGGTAAAAACATCGTTTCTTCACCTACCTAAGAAAGAGTTTGCTTTGTCGGCTCATATCCGTTATTCAAAGAGGGAAACATGTTTGCGGCCAACCGCATCCTTAATCTACCGGATTCAACAACAACTTGTTAACCCCCTAGAGGGGATAAGCGCGTTAACGATTTACAAAATCTAACTTGCTAAGGAGGAGCAATGACCACAAAAAAAACATTTACCCCTGAAGAGGCAAAAAAGATTGGCGAAATGCTGGGTTTGGACTGGAGCCGCTTTGACGTAGAACAATTCCGCATGGGGATGGATGTGGAACTGGAACACGGTTTGGCTAACCTGCTGACCAATGTTACGAAGGATGACCCTTTGGTAACCGGTAAAATAGCCCTGGCCCATCTGAATGAATTTCCCGATTACTATACCCGGCTGCAAAAGATGGAAGAAGAGGCGGAAGAATTCCATAAAGAGAAATAAAGCCGGTAAAGGATAACTTTCTACGACCTGAGAAAAGGGAGGACCACAGTCAGCACCTGGTCAACCTCCGTGAATTCCTGCCCGTGATTCAATCCCTCCAGAACCTGCGTCCTGACCTTCGTAGCCGCGAGCGCTGCTTCATATTCCTTCATACTGGTCATCACATCGCCATCTTTTGAGCCGGTCAGCCAGAGCGTCGGACAGAGTAAATCACCCGGTTCGATTGTTTCCCAGTCCATATTGGCACTCAGCCATGCGAGGATGATTGGTATCTCGCCGCGTTGCAGGTCCTCTTGATCTTTGGCGGACAGCGCTTGCAAATCCAAAGTTTTATCCGCCTGCGCTTGGAGAAGGGGTAACCAGTGGTTTCGGAAATAGGCAATAAAGCGGAGGAAAGGACCTGATGCCCCCGGCCCAAAGGGAAAACCGACCATCACAAACTTGTTCACATCCGGAGATTGGGCGGCCAAATAGCGTCCGATATTTGCTCCATATGAATAGCCCCAGATTGTAAAGCGCGTCAGGCCGCAGGCTGCGGCCACGGCCAGGATGTCCCGGCAATGCTTTTCCGTCGTATAGCAAGCCGGGTCGGCCGGTTTGTCGCTTTCGCCGCCGCCCCGGATATCGATAGCGATGACTTTAAAGTCGCTTTTTAGTCGCTCGACATAACCCGCGTCATGCCAGTGCTGCCGGGTATGCATTCCCCCGTGCAAGAGGACGACGGCCTCACCGGCGCCGCTGACATCATAGGCAATGCGCAAACCATCGGCGGAAGTGACAAAGGATGTGGTCATAATCTTCCTGCATTACCAGACTTTCTTGTCATCTTCCCCAACATCTGCGGCGGAGTTGTTCCGCGGGCGGTCTTTGTAAATATACCTTTCCAGGAGGCGATGGTAAGGCGTCCAGTCCGTCTCGTCGTCCGGAGAGGCGGCGATGAATTCCTGGAAGGCGTTTACCTTGGCATCGAGGTCGTCCATGAAATGGACCATGAGCGCCTCCAAGGTCTTGGGGCGTTTCGGGGAACCGTATTCCAGGTCCCCGTGGTGGCTCAAGATGATGTGCCTTAATTTCATTGCCAGGTGCGGGGGGAAATCTTCCAGCCCGTCAATCTTCTTATCTACCATCTCCGCCCCCATGACGATGTGTCCCACCAGCCGCCCTGCATCGGTATAATCGATGAGCCGGCCGTAGGAAAACTCGTAAATCTTGCCGATGTCATGGAGAATGCCGCCTGTCAGTAGCAGGTCCCGGTCTACCCCCGTGTAATGAGCTACAACCATGTCCAGGAGGCGGGTTACGGAAAGGGTGTGCTCCAAAAGCCCTCCCAGATAGACGTGGTGAAAGCCTTTTGCCGCCGGCGCTTTCTGGAAAAGCGCCACGATCTCATCATCCTGAAAAAAAGCCGCCAGCAATGCCTTTAGGGGCGGGGTATGGACGCTTTCCACCAGGCTCATGAGCGCAGCCAGCATCTCCTCCCCGCTTTTGCGGGCAGCGGGCAGGTAGTCGTCCAGATGGACCTCTTCATCGGTGAGCTTTTTCACGGTCATTATGGAGAGTTGGACGTTATTTTTATAACTGGCAGAGCGCGATTCGATGCGGACGATGTCGCCTTTTTTAAAGGCCTTATCCCATTCCTGGGCGTTGTCCCACACCTTACCGTCTAATTCCCCTGTCTTGTCCTTGAGACGCACATTGAGATAAGGGGCGCCTTTCTGGGAAAAGGCCAGATTTTTTTCCGTCACCAGGAAGCTGTCGCAAACCTTTTCTCCCGATTTTATGTTGCAAATATAGATGGTTTTATTTTCCAATGCCTCTCCCTTTCCCGCTCTTTTGTCATTCCCGCGGAGGCGGGAATCCAGTGATTACCGCTTGTTCTGAACTCCCGTCTCCGCGGGAGCGACAGTGTTTCTTGGCCTTTTACGAAGGCATCATTGTTCGGTATTCCTCAGTATCCGGTATTCGCCCGCCCTGATGGTCAGCTTTGTCATGTCGAAATATTCCATGAGGGGGATAATGAACTTACGGGAGAGTCCGGTAAGTTCCTTAAAACTTGCCGGATTGGCCTTCCCTTCCCTGGTGAGCAGGTCTTTGTAGTCCTTTTTTAGTTTCGCCAGGACCTCGCCGGGGAAATAAAGGTCCGGACCAATTTTGAGGAGTTGGCCCTCCTTCAGCATTACTTCCAGGACGCTGGCGGTTTGCGCCTTCCGCGTGGCAAATTTCTCCATAACTTCCTTGGTGGAAGGTGGAGTCAACGCGCTTTCCCGATAGAGGCGGGCAAGTTCCTCCCGCAGATCCTCCAGATCACCCGCCAGGTCGACGGTATGCCCGGCCAGCCGGACGTTCTCCCGGTCCACAACCAACCGGCCGCTTTTCTCCAGATCCTGTAAGGCCAAGTGAAAGAGTTTGGCGCCCACAAACCGCCCCAGGATGGTCTTCAGTTCTTCTTTCTTCAGGCCTTCCTTCAGAGGGAACTTATCATGGTAGCCCTTCGTTTTCGCCATGATCCGCTCCTGGACACCTTTGTAAAGGTCGAAGGCCAGCAGCCGCGTTTCTTCTTTGTCAATCAGGACGGCCTGCCGCTCGGCAAGCATTGCCGCAACTATCTTCTTCAATATCTCCTGGTTAAGGCCGGTGCGCATCGCCAATTGTCTTCTGGTAATACCGGCAAGTCCCGCCCTTTGCAGGATCACGGCTGTGCGTTCGCGGTCGCTGCCTTCATGGAGGATATGGAAAGCCAGGAGCGTCTGTTCCTGATTTCTTTTATGCTTCGCGGGCAGGGCGTCGACAAGCAATCCGCCGCCGATGGTGGTCACGGGGGAATAACTGCGGATGACGAAACGGTCTCCCGTCATGACCACGGCCGGCTCTTCCAGCCCCAACTGGGCATAAGCCGTTTCCCCCGGCGCCAATTCATCCCGGTCCAACAGCACCGCGCGGGCGATTATCTCGCTGGTACCCACGTGCAATCTGACCAGTGTGCGGTTTTTTAATTTCTTTCCCGTGGCGGCCAGGTAATCGAGGACTACGTCCAAACGACGGGACGGTTCCAGGGTGGCGGGATGCGCCAGGACGTTGCCTCTTAAAATCACGGCCTTTTCAACACCCTGTAGATTTACGGCAGTCCTTTGCCCCGCTTCAGCCTCTTCCACGGTCTGGTTGTGCACCTGGAGGCCCCGTACCTTGGCCGTTACTTCGCCGGGCAGACTGACCACCTCTTCGCCCACCCGGACTTTTCCCGAAAGCAAGGTCCCGGTCACGACCGTGCCGAAACCCTTCATGGTGAAAACCCGGTCCACCGGCAAGCGGAAGATGCCGCTGTCGGCGGCATCTTCGATCCGGTCGGTAACTTCCTCCAGGGCTTGCAGCAATTCGGGCAAGCCCTGCCCGGTAACCGCGGAAACCGGGACTACCGGGGCGGCTTCCAGAAAAGTCCCTTGCAGAAAGTTACGGATGTCGTCAATGACGAGTTCAAGCCAGGACTGGTCGACGAGATCGATTTTGGTCAGGGCGACCAAGCCCGTCTTGATGCCCAGCAGGGAGCAGATATTAAGATGCTCTTTCGTCTGGGGCATCACCCCTTCGTCCGCGGCGATCACCAGGACCACCAGATCGATCCCCGCAGCGCCGGCCACCATGTTCTTTACGAAGCGTTCGTGACCGGGCACATCTACCAGCCCCAGCACACGGCCCCGGGGCAGGGCCAAGGAGGCGAATCCCAACTCGATCGTAATGCCCCGTTCCTTCTCCTCCTTCAGCCGGTCCGTGTCGACGCCGGTAAGCGCCTTGACCAGCGAGGTTTTTCCATGATCAACATGCCCGGCCGTACCCAGAACGATATGCTTCATTTTCTCTTCCCTATGGCAAAGCGAAAGGAACGCCGAGGCCGCTCCTTTCCTCCTTTCTAACAAAGGCCCCTTATTTTCACAACAAAAACCTGAAAGTGGAAAGAATTCTGTTGATGTTCTTTACACGGATGGTGGCAAGTTAAAATGCGAACCCGTCCCTGATTAGGGCCTGTGCCGATCAACAGCGTCCCGCACAAGAGCATGATAAGGGCGAAAAAGCCGCCGCAGAGCAGAGCTGCATTCTGAAAAATGTCTGCCATGGTTCAATCTCCCGCTTCCCTTTTTTTGCTTTTAGTCGATTGCCTCAATGATATCTTTTACTACCATTGTTGCGGAGTTTATTGCCTGCCGGAGAATAAACAAATAAATTGATTATTATAAGTTAGTTATGTAGATTCCCGCTATAAGCGGGTGAGGAAAAACCACCTTTAAAATTGTTTTTTAAAGGTCTAAGAAATCCGCTACTTGCGTGACACCAAAACACAGCGGAAAAAAATTAGTATTTTCCGCATGACTTTTTCCGTTGAATACCAAATGCGGAATTATTGGAGATTGCTTTGCCCGGTAAGCTGATGGTTGGAAAATCTTTATCGGCAGCTGCGCGCGGGGTGTTTAGCAAAAATCCCTGCTGAGGACATACAATTGGAGGTTAATGAAGCCATGGATTTCTATAAGGGACAGGCAATCACTCTAATAAGCTCCACTGGGCTCGGCACAGGCACTGATGTGAGGGCACGGCTTTTTGCTTCCCATTTA
>Ga0082335_1000429_pt1 | contig 106457 bp, 82 predicted proteins | sample Subgrocontami58m_FD_72375 | JGI IMG/M metagenome (GOLD analysis project Ga0082335, IMG submission 72375) | Subsurface groundwater microbial communities from S. Glens Falls, New York, USA - GMW37 contaminated, 5.8 m (SPADES assembly) (version 2) ... | reverse complement strand
TTCCAGAGACAGTCCCAGCCTGGATATGCGCAGGCGAGTTAAAGCGAAGAGCCCGGTGCGGGAAAACTGCCCGCCGGGATCTGTGAGGGAGGCGCCGGGCAACCGGTGCCTCTACTCGACATTTGATTGGACATCCATCTCTCGGTGTTGCCAGCGGATCGGTCTTCCCGTAAAACATCTCGCGTCCAATGTTGCGAGATCTTGAACAGATCTGCTTTGCCATTTTGAAACCTGCCCATTTTTATGATGAAGAAATTGCACATGCTCGCCCTCGCGGTGGCTGGAAGTTTCGCCGTTCAAGCCGCTGATGATTATCAGCTCGGGCCTGAGTCCATGCCGCACGACGGCGTTCCCAGAGGCCGGGTGGAACAATTTGCGTTCAATGATTCCAAAATCTTCCCCGGCACGCAGCGCGATTGCTGGATTTATATTCCCGCCCAGTACGACGGCTCGAAAGCGGCCGCGTTGATGGTGTTTCAGGACGGGCGCGCTTATGTCACCACGAATGGTCAAATGCGTGTGCCGGTGGTTTTCGACAATCTCATTCACCGCGGCGAGATGCCCGTGACCATTGGACTTTTCATCAACCCTGGCGCTGCGGTCGGCCGGAGCAATCGCAGCTTCGAATACGATTCGCTCGGCGATGCCTACGTCCGATTTTTGATCCAGGAATTCATCCCGTTCGTGACCGGGCGTTATCATTTGAATCTAAGTCCCGACCCCGCTCTGCACGCGATCTGCGGAATGAGCTCGGGCGGGATTTGTGCGTTCACAGCGGCTTGGGAACGGCCTGATTATTTTCGCAAAGTGCTGTCGCAGATCGGGAGCTTCACGAACATTCGTGGCGGACATGTTTATCCCGCGTTGATTCGAAAAACCGAGCGAAAGCCGCTCCGCGTTTTTCTGCAGGACGGCCGCAATGATTTGAACAATTTGTTCGGCGACTGGCCGCTGGCCAACCAGGAAATGGCTTCGGCGCTGCGATTCGCGGGCTACGATTATCGGTTCGATTTCGGGGAAGGCTCGCACAATGGCAAACATGGCGGGGCGATTCTTCCCGACTCTCTTCGCTGGCTCTGGCGCGCGGAAGTTGCCAATCCAACGCCCCTGACAAAAGATAATTTGAGCGGCGATGAAGCGATCTCAAAAGTGCTGCCGAACAGCGGCGGCTGGGAGTTGGTGGGGGAAGGGTATGGTTTCACGGACGCAGCGTGCAGCGATGCCGAAGGTAATTTTTATTTCAGCGATTTGCCCAAAGGAACGATTTACCGCGTCAGCACCGATGGCAAACCGGCCGCGTGGCTCGAGCACGGCCCAAAAATCAGCGGCTTGAAATTTGGTCCGGATGCCCGGCTCTACGGCGCAACGCAAGGGACTGTCGGAGGCGACAAAGCGGAGAAGAAAAAGATCGTGGCGATCGATCCGGCGACCAAACAACTCACTGACGTGGCGACGGATGTTGTGCCGAACGATCTCGTCGTCTCGAAGGCGGGCTGGATTTATTTCACGGATACTGCCGCCGGCCAGGTCGTCATGGTCCGCACTTCCGAAAAAGGAATGTCGCGTCCGCGCGTTGCGGCGGGTGGAATCAATAAACCGAACGGAATTTCTTTGTCGGCCGATCAACGATTCTTAGCCGTGTCGGAATACGGCGGCACGAATGTCTGGAGCTATTCAATCGCGGACGATGGGAGCTTGCGTTGGGGCGAGCGGTACATGGAATTGCGCACGCCGGCCGGCCGGCCGGACAGCGGCGGGGATGGGATGACGACAGACAGCCAAAGCAGGTGCTACGTGACGAGCCATCTGGGAATTCAGATGTTTGATTCGACGGGCCGGCTCAGCGCAATCATTGCCAAACCAAGCGACAAGGCTTGTGTCAGCGTCGGGTTTGCCGGCCCGAACCACGAATGGCTTTACGCCTGCGCTTCGGACAAAGTCTGGCGGCGGAAAACCCTCACGAAAGGCGCTGGTTTTGCAGGAGACCTCCGGTGAATTACCGCGAGTGAGCAAGGCGCAGCGCGGCGATAACCGCCGTGCCCAACACCAGAGTTACGAAAATAATTCCGGCCATCAGCTGGACGAATTTATTTCTGAAAGCTTTTTCCGGCAGCGCGATCAGCGCGCCGCCAATTAACACACCGGCGATGAATCCGCCCAGGTGCGCCAGCACATCCGTGTTGGGATCGAGGCCGAGCAAGAGAAACAGCAGCACCCCTGAGGCAAGCGCTTTGAAGGCGCGGCTCCCGTGCAATTGCTGCCGCCGCCAATAGGCAATCGAGTGAACGGCCATCAAGCCCAGCGCGCCCATCACCATTCCGGAAGCCCCCATGCTGCGATAGGCATCGGGATAGATTGCCCAGCCGGCGATATTTCCCGCTGCTCCGGCGGCATACGACGCGAGCAAACCGAGCCCAGCTCCGTAATTCGCCATGGCCAAGCCAAACAGGACAAAACCAAAACAGACATTGGCCAGGAGATGGGCCGGGTCGACGTGCAGGAGCATGGCGGTGCAGATCCGCCACCATTCGCCGGCTGAGGCGCGCCCACTGTCCATGAGGGCGGCTTGGCGAAAGGCCGGAAATGAAGTGGTCGTGACTAGATGAACAGCGATCAGGTAAAAGCACCAAACCCATGCGCGAGTGTCGAAATGGAAGTCAGGCCAAACTTCGCTGCGGCGCCAGAACCAATGGAGGTTTTCGCGGCGAAATTGGCGGATGGCCGCGACGGCTCGAGGTTGATCCTCCGGCTCGACCAACAAATGCCACCCTTCCTGCTCGGTGTGTTGGATGATGGTGGAGATCGCCTGGCTCGCCAAAACGAGGCTCCAGTCCATCGCTTGCGTTCGAGTCCGTGTGCGAATGACCGCCATCGAATGGCTCGGGTCGCTGGGAAGGAGCTGTTCGCTGCTCGTCACTTTTTCAAGTCGCGATCGTACGATTTGGAAATCAAGCTGGGCTGATAGTGGCGCGGCTTTCGCAAGAAAAGCAGCGCGAGCGCGCCGGCCACGACAACTCCGCTGATCGAGAGCAAGACTAATCCTCTGCGGGACCGCGCTGGCGCCTGCGGCGGAGTCAGCATCGCTTCAGTTGCCGCAGAACTCTCGGGTGGTTTCAAACCTTCCTTCTGCTCCGTTGCCCGTCCCGCCGGCGACGCGCTCTCGTTATTTATGCCTTCGTCAGACGTGTGCTCGCGCACGGTCAGGTCAGACGTGATTCTCTGCGCCAGGGCCTCAGCAACGGCTTTTTCGCTCTCGATAACGGGTGGTGTTGCCGCCGGTTTTGACGTGGGGGCCGGCGCCGGCGCAACGGTTGGCTTTTGCAAAACGACCGGCGGAAGCGTCGCTCGTGCGGGCGGAATCTGTTGCTCGCGCGGTTTGGGTTCCGCCGCCGTCGCGCTATTCGGCTCGGGCTGGGTCGCGGGCGGGAGCGCAATTAACGGTGTGGGCGGCGGAGATTGCTCGCGTGGTTCAGGAGGCGGAGCGAGTGGCTCGGCAGGCTTTTCCACTGCCGTCGTTGGAGAAGATACGGTTGGCGCCGGCTGCGACGCGGCTGCAACCGTTGGTTCGTTTGGTTTAGTTTCCGTCGACGCGGCGGCGCGTTCGGGTGTTGGCGGCGCGTGAGTTGCTTTTTCTTTAGTCTCCGGTTTTTCGGCGGGTGGCTTGACGATGTGTTCGGCGAGATCAATCTCGTTCAGCGTAATTGGCGCGGCGCCAGCGTGAACGCCCCAACCGGAAAACGCGCCATCCCGCACAGAGAGAATCGTGACGAACGGAACCTTGGCTTTGTGCAGTTCGCGCCGCCGTTCGCGGTAAATTTCGTTTAAGGATTTATCGTAAGGCGTGCCCAAAATGGCCTCCTCTCCGTCGCTCATGAGCAGCACAGTGACATGTTTGCTCTGGCGTGTTGCCTGCAGCAAATCGCGCATCAGCCTGTCCATGCGGGTTCGGCCGGCGAAAATTTGGCGGTTGACGAATCCTGCTGTTTCCTGGGCGAGGAGAGCATTCGCGAGCGGGTCCCAATGGCGGGGATGAAATGGGCGAGTGTACGTCTCCTCATTGAAAGTCCAGAGCCCGATCTCTTCGCCCGGCTGAATCTGGCCATCGAAACCGCTCATCACCAGCTCGTGAATGATTTCAGTGATCGGTTCCCGGAGCCGAGCCATCGAGAATGAAGTGTCCACGACAAAGAGGAAGCGGACTTGCGAGACAGTTGCAATTTCCGGCGCGGGTTGAGCCCAGGATCGTGCCGTAGCAACGAGCAGGCAAACTAGAAACCAGACAGATTTCATCGAGTGGGTTTGTTTTTCGAGGCCGTCTCTTTGAATCGATTCTTTTCGCGGCGGTTTTGGCGTTGGACCTCTTTTTGAAAGTCGCTGACCGCGGCGTGCATGATATCCAAAAAATTCGAGCAACTGACCGCCATGCCGCCAAGCGACAGCACCGTTTCGCGTTCGGCGAAATCGTCAGTCACGACCATGACTTCCCCATAGGCCAGCAGACGTTCGGTGGCGCGTTCGATCACATCGTCGGCGGTCTGGCCTCGCTTCGAATAGAGAATCTCCATTTCTGGGCGGGAGAAAACCTTTGGCAGCGGGCGCCGCGCGCGGGTTCCATCAAAGACGACGGTGATCGGAACGCCGGCGGCATCGGAATATTGAGTGAGCAGGCGAATTAATTCATCGCGGGCGGCTTCAGCGTAGCGGGCTTTGCCCGGCGCTATCTGCGGACAGCTATGGAGCACGCTGTAACCGTCCACGAGTATTCGAACCAATGCCACGTTCGGAAGCTACCGGGTTTTCGGTTGATTGCAAAGCGCGCTGAAGCGGCGAATCGTAGCCGCCGACGTGGGTCAATCGAGTATGGATGCAACGCCTGGGCTGCAGCGTGAACGCTGCGTTCCTGCCGAGAGCCGCAACCGTGCGCAATCGGAACGCGGGCTTCAGCCTGCTGCCTGGGAGTAAACAGCACGGCATTGGTGCAACGCCTGGGCTGCAGCGTAAACGCTGCGTTCCGGTTCGTGGGAGAGGGCAGGGCGAGGGCCAAGCAGTTCAGCCACTGACTGATTTTTTCCACCGTCTGATGTGCGCTGCTCCAGAAACGGTCAATGTTCGTGCGCATGCGGCGGGATTGCGCCGCCGGTTTCGATCCATGCCAGCAGATCGAGAATCTCTTCCTTTGAAAGCGTGTTGAGCAAGCCGACCGGCATGAGTGATGACGTCTGCGCGCGGTGGCCCTTGATCTGCGGCTTCTGAATCGTTTGAATCAGCGTATCTGCCGGACCGGTCTGGATGGTGATGCTCTCCGGATCCTCTTTGACAATCAGGCCGAAGAGCGACTCGCCGTCGGCCATTTCGAATTCATAATTGCGGTAGCGATCCGCGATGGTTTTCGAGGGATCCAGAATCTGATCGAGAACAGCCGCGCGATCGCCCTTGTAGCGCGCCAAGACATCCGTGAGATCCGGCCCGTAAGCGTAACCGTCCTTGCCTAATTTGTGGCATTGGATGCACGCGAGTTTCGAAAACAGTTCTTTGGCCTTCGTGAGATTCCGGCCCGTGCCGGCGCGTGAAAGATCGAAGTCTTCGAGCTTCCATTCCGTGATTTTGGGTTGAGCGGCCGCGTGACTCGCGAGATAAGCGTCCACATCTGTCGCGACAGCCAGCGTTCCCACCATTCGCCGCCAATGGCCAGGGAAACTGCAAATGTACGGGTAATCGCCCGGTTCCGTCGGGGCGGTAAAAACTAATCGCGCGGTCTGGCCAGGCGCCACCAGTGGAGTCGCCTGCAAAACTTTTGGAGAGTCCGGAACGTAAGTGCGACCTTGCGCGTCGGGTTCGGGCGGCATTTTTTCCGCAGCCTGCCCGATCTCCTCGATCGATCCCGGCGCGAGGACCGCCAGATTGTGCGGCATCGCATCCTCGTTTTGCAGGATCAGTTGGACCGTTTTTCCAGGCTCGACGACGACAAGGGTTTTGTCGAAAAGCATCTGTTCGTAAATCGCGCGGATCACCGCGACGGCGGGGCCGAGCCCGCGGATTGTTTTCTGGAGCGGACGCCCTTTCTCCGGTGGCAAGCTGGAAGCCAATTCGTCGGCGAACTGGAGAGCGTTAATGAAATCGGCTTCGGTCCGGGCTTCCGGCGAAACGGCCGGCAGCCAGTTCATCAACGCGGCCAAAAGCGGTTCAATCTCGTCAACGGGCTGGAGTTTTTTGGGGATTTTTTGAAGCGAAGCAATGATGGCCGCCCGGTCGCGATCGTCGATGCCGGATTGCGCATCACGCACTAGTCCCGCGAGTTTCTTGAAAACAAATGATTCATTTCCCGGCACTGAGGCCACTGCCACGATGGCCGCTCGGCGCAAATCGCCAGCTTCTTTCCTTTGCAGCAAAGGATTGAGTTTTTCAAAAGCCGCCGCGCGGATGACTGGATCGCGCAGCCAGGGAATCGAAAGCACCACGTCGGCCAAGCGTTCCGGATTGTCCTGGTGCTTGCGCCAGTTCGGGTCGAGCGAACGGTCGGCGCTTTCCAACGCGGCGAAAGTGATTTGACGCGTGATGGGCAATTGCGCTTGCTCCGCCAGTTGATCGAGTTGGGCGCGCTGGGCCGCGATGATTTCGGGTTTGTTTTGGAGGAGCAGCGGCGCGAGGTCGCGGAGTGCTTCCGTGGAATCCGCTCCCTTTTTGTCGAGGTCACGCAGCGCGGCGGTTAATTCGGTGAGCGGGTCTGTTTGATGGATCTTGGCCAGGCCGGTCAATGCTTCGACCCGGTATTTTCGATCGAGGCCTTTTCGTTGGAGGAGCGCGACGTAAACGAATTCGCTCCGGGGCGCTTCGATCAACTCTTTGTTCGAGAGCCGTCCCAACATGTAAGCCGCGGCGACAGGATTCTTCGGGAGGAAAAACGATTTGGCGGGAGCATTCGTTGCGGACGAATTTTGAGCGCTGGCAACGCTGATGAACAGCAATGTTGCGAGGATTGCCGCAACCACCGGGAGAGAGGTTAGAACAGACTGGCCCTTGGCGAGAGACTTCTCCCAAGCAACCCTTCGCACATTGAACCCCTCAACGTTCCCCTCTCGCTTCCCGCTCTCCGCGCGTTCCATTCCACTTCTCAAATCGCGCTGGCAGAGGGTGAGGATGAGGGGCGCCGGTTCGTGGGGAGCCTCGATGGTTTTCCTACCATGCATTGCGACTATGAACTTCGGCTCGTCAGTAGCCTCGCCCCACCTGAATTACAATGTGCATGCTGCAATCCGCACTCCGCACTCCGCAATTCTTCAGAGGTTGGGCTGCTTGAGATATTTGTCGAGCGTGGCCATCGTCTCGTCCATCGTGTATTTGAGGAACTCGTCCATTGGATGGTTTAACGCCTCCAGCGCGACCTCCGCGGCTTGAGGCGTTTTGAAGAAGCTGCAATCCCGGACCGCCTCCAGCCGAACACGCGGATTCTCATCGTTTGCCTGAGTCTTCAGCAGCGCCAGCGGATTTTGCACGCGGTCCCGCCAGCAACAGAGAACGCGTGTGGCGGCGGCACGGGCGCGAAAATCGGCCGAGCGCAGCATTCGGTTCAGGAGCGGTTCGTTGACGACGTTATGGTATTGGTGAAGCCAGAGTGCTTCGAGCATCTGGTGCTCGTAATTCGGGTCTTTCGAATCGAGCTGGTTCACCCATTTCGAAAGGGCCGCCATCACTTCTTTCGTGTCGTGCTTGCTCAATTCGATTTTGGCCAGCGCGCGCGTCCGGTTTTCCGGTTCCTTGAGCAGGTCCAACAAGCGGGGAATGGGTTGCCCTGCGATTTTCACCGGCTTGAGCAGCGGACGGCTCGGGTAACTCACCCGATAAATCCGGCCGTGGGTGTGGTCGCGGCTGGGGTCGCGCAAATGATGCTGCATGTGGCCGATGATTGGGTTCTGCCAATCGAGAAAGTAAAGTGCGCCGTCCGGCCCGATTTTCATGTCGGCCGGGCGAAAATTCGGGTCATCCGATTGAACAATGGGCTCGACTTCAGTGGCGCCAAAACCCGAGCCATTGTCAGCAATTTTATATTGGAGGATGCCCAAGAACCCGATGACATTTCCGACCAGCAGATTGCCTTGGAGTTCGTCCGGGAAATGGCGGCTCGAGAGAATTTCTGTGCCCGGGCAAGGGCGGGTCCGCTGTTTGTAAACCTGCGGCGCGTGCTTGTGCTTCTGCGGAAAATCAGTGTGACCGGAGAACGAAGTGCCCCAATAAGTCTGAGAGCCGGTGCCGTCCGTCACGAAATCCTGGCCCCAATAATCAAAGACGTGGCCGTGCGGGTTGGCGAAGTTGTAAGCCGTGTAAACCTCGAATTTTTGGCTGCGCGGTTCGTATCGGTAAACGCCGGCGTTGATGTTGCGGACGGGGCCGGCGAGCGTTTCAACTTGGGTATGATGAAAAACGCCCTCCTGAAAATAAAGCGCGCCGCCTGGATCGAGCACAAAACTGTTGGCGGTGTGATGGGTGTCGGCGGAATCAAGGCCGCCCAGGAGCCGCTCGCGCCAATCCGCTTTGTCGTCGCCATTGGTGTCGCGCAAGAATTCGAGATAAGGAGCTTGAGCCAGGAGCAAACCATCTTTGTAGAATTCGAGGCCGGTCGTGACGTTGAGATGATCCGCGAAGACGGTGCACTTGTCGGCTTTGCCATCGCCGTTGGCATCCTCGAAGATCAGGACTTTGTCATTCATAACATCCTTGGGACGCCAGTGCGGATAGGAAGGCATGACATTGACCCACAAGCGCCCTTTGGTGTCCCAGGCCATTTGGACGGGCCTGGCGAGTTCGGGGAAGTCTTTCTCGGAGGCGAACAGGTTCACCTTCATTCCCGCGTGAACTTTCATGTGCTGGATCGCTTCCTCGGGATCGGCAAACGTGTAAGAGCCGTCCGGGTTCGGGCCGGGTTTGTTGGATTTGACTTCGATGAAGGGCGGGGTGTTGCTGTCGTCCACCTCGAGATCTTTGCCCTTTGCGGCAGCCCAAATGCGTTTGTCGCGATTCGCGCTCATCACGTCGAGAATTTCCATTTCGCGCTGGAACACATCCCAGTTGCTGATGCCGTCGACGTACTTGAGTTTCGAGCGGCCGCCGTAAACATTGTAACCGTCGACCGTCCGGTAGCGGTTGAACCAATAAAAATTCTTGTCGAGGACTGCCGTCCGGATTTTATCAAGCGCGGCGGGAGTGGTTTTCCGCTGCCGTTCGTTCGGGAACAAAGCCTCGAAGATTACCGGCGCCAGCAATTTGTCGCCGTATTCGGTCAAATGAATTTCGTTGAATGTCAGCGGTTGTTTTGATTTGCCATAAAGGTCGAGCGAGGCATTGAACAGGTCGACGAACAACGCTCCGTTCTGCTTGGCCAATTCCCGCATCGCCTCGGTGTAGAGCTTGAGGTTTTTGTTGTTCGGGGCGGGGTCGGGAAGGTTGGGATCGTGCAGGTCTTCCTGGGCGATGGGCGAAAGCAAAACCAGCTTCGGGCCGGACTTGCCGTTGTACTTCTGCTGCTGGGTCTGCTTGATGAAAGAATCGAGGTCCTTCTTGAATTTTTCCAGCCCAGCAGGTCCGGCGAATGATTCGTTGAATCCGAAAAAGGCGAACACCACATCGGCTTTTTGATTCATCAAATGCTGGTCGGGGCTGCCGAAATTTTCGGAACGCAACCGGAGGGTGAGTTCATCGCCGGAAAAACCGAGATTGCGAAAGACCAATTCCTTGTCGGGGAACTGCGCTTGGATGATCGTTTCAAGCCAGCCGTCGTTTTGCATCCGCTCAGCGAGGGTATTGCCGATCAGGCAAATATGATCGCCTCGATTCAGCAGGAGGGTTTCGGCTCGCGCCATGAAGGTGGAAAAAGCAAGGAGGATGGTTAGGCCAATGCGCGATTTCATGAGACGGTTAGACATGTAGAAACACGTTTTTCTTCAGAATTGTTTTCCGAGTCAAGGCAACAAGCAGAATTTTGGATTTTAGATTTTGGATTTTGGATTGTGCCATTGTCCGTCGTCCCTGCTCCGTTGGACGGCGCAGCTTCTTGGCGCGAGGGCAACTGCTCAGGTGGCTCGATGAGTCCGTTGGTGGGGCGAGCGTACTCGCGAGCCGCAAGGATGAAAACCACGTTGCTGGGACAGGCCCTAGTTACGGCGCGGGAGCAACTCACCGGGTCTGGTCATTTGCTCCGGTCGCGGTTAATTTCCGGCATGGAATTTCAAGCCAGTGATGAAGAGTCGATTTTCGGAATTGGTGATTGGTGCGTGATTCATCATTCGTTGATTCGTTGATTCGTGATTCGTGATTCGTGATTCGTGATTCGTGATTCGTTATTCGCGATTTCTCCCATGTCCCGGTTGCCCATTTACGAACTCGAGCAGGAATTAATCGCCCGGCTAAAAGAAAACCGGCGGTTGATCGTGCAGGCGCCGACCGGGTCCGGCAAATCGACCCAGGTTCCGCAGATGCTGCTCGATCATGGCTTTCTCGAAACAGGCCAGGTGGTGATCCTCCAGCCGCGGCGGTTGGCCACGCGCCTTTTGGCGGCCCGCGTTGCCCAGGAACGAAAAGCTGAGCTGGGCCGCGAGGTCGGTTACCAGATTCGCTTCGAGAACGTCACTTCTCCGGAGACAAAAATCCGATTCGTCACGGAAGGGGTGCTCCTCCGGCAAATCGTGGAAAATCCCGATCTGCCCGGAGTTCAAGCGGTGATCTTCGACGAATTTCACGAGCGCCATCTCTACGGCGACATCACCTTGGCGCGGGCTTTGGATCTGCAGGCCGAGCGCCGGCCGGACCTGTTGATCCTGGTGATGTCAGCCACGCTGGATGCGGCTGTGGTGGAGAATTTTTTGAAACCGTGCGCAGTGCTTCGGGCGGAAGGGCGAGTTTTCCCGGTGCAAATCGAATTTACGTCGCGGGCCACTTTGGCGGGAAGGACGACGGTTTGGGAGCAAGCGGCCGATGCGTTTGGAAGGTTTGTCCGCTCGGGTGGGGAAGGGGACGCGCTGGTGTTCATGCCGGGCGGTTATGAGATTCAACAGACGCTCGAGGCGATTCGCCACGAACCGGAGTCGCGCGGTTTTGTTCTGCTGCCTTTGCACGGAGAACTTTCTCCCCGCGATCAGGACGCTGCGGTGGCGCGTTACGACCAGCGCAAGGTGGTTGTTGCGACCAATGTCGCGGAAACGTCGCTCACGATCGATGGGGTCCGGCTTGTCATCGACAGCGGGTTGGCGCGCATTCCACGCTACGATCCGCAGCGGGGAATCAATACGTTGTTGATCGAGAAGATCAGCCGGGCGTCAGCCGATCAACGGGCGGGCCGGGCTGGGCGCACTGCGCCGGGGCATTGCACTCGGCTATGGTCCGACCAAGAACATTGGGAGCGGCCCGCTCAAGAGGCGCCCGAAATCAAGCGCTTGGATTTAGCGGAGGTGGTCCTCGCGTTGAAAGCGGCGGGCGTGGATGATCTGCGGCGCTTCCGCTGGCTCGAACCGCCCAACGAAAAAAGTCTGCACGACGCCGAGACGCTCCTGGCCGATTTGGGCGCGCTCGATCATTCGGGGAGAATCACCGCGCTGGGGCGGAAGATGCTGGCGTTCCCGGTTCATCCGCGTTACGCCCGGATGTTATTGGCCGCGCACGAATTTGGCTGCGTTTACCAAGCCGCGCTGGTGGCCGCCTTGACGCAAGGACGCGACTTGTTGATTCGCAATCCGGGCAAGCAGGTTGAAGAGTTCCGGGAAAACTTGTTCGGCGAACTGGCTGCTTCTGATTTTTGGATTTGGATGCGGGCGTGGAATTACGCCAGCAAAAACAATTTCAGTTTGGACGCCTGCCGGCGGGCTGGCGTTCACGCGATCACCGCTCGCCAAGTCGGTCCGTTGCACCAGCAGTTCCTGCGAATCGCGGAGAAGGAAGGGTTGAACGTGCAGCTCCGTTCTGTTTCCGATGAGGCGCTGCAGAAGTGCATTCTGACCGGATTTGCCGATCGTGTGGCGCGGCGCGTGGACGAAGGGACCCTGCGCTGCGAAATCGTTCATGGACGTCGCGCTGTGCTGGCGCGCGAAAGCTTGGTGCGGAGCCCGCTTTTTGTGGCGGCGGAGATTCGCGAAATCGAGAGTTCCGATCGCACACTGAATACGCTGCTGTCGCTGGCCACGGCGGTGGAAGCGGACTGGTTGCGCCAGATTTTTCCGGAGGATCTGCAGTCGGAAGCGCGCGTTTATTACGATGCCGCGGCCAAGCGCGTTTTGGCGGAGGAGCGAACACGGTTTCATGATCTGGTGCTCGCGGCGCGCCGGGTGGAACCGCCGCCGGAGGAAGCGGCCGCGCGCATTCTGGCTGAGGAAGTCATCCAAGGCCGGCTCGCGCTGAAGAACTGGGACAACAGCGTCGAGCAATGGATTTTGCGGTTAAACCTGCTGAGCGGTTGGTGCCCGGAATTCGATCTTCCCAAAATTACGGATGAATCGCGCCGGGATCTGATTCAGCAAATTTGTCACGGGGCCGTTTCTTACCGAGACATTAAGGATCGGGAAGTCAGCGCGACGGTTAAAGGCTGGCTCTCGCAATCACAACGCGAGGTGGTCGAGCAACACGCCCCGGAACGCCTTGAACTGGCGAACGGCCGCAAACCAAAGGTGGTTTATGTCGCGGACGGACCGCCCTACATTGCCCTGCGAATCCAGGAATTGTTTGGCATCGAGAAAACACCGCGGTTGGCGATGGGCCGCACTCCGGTGTTGATTCACATCCTCGCGCCGAACATGCGTCCGGTGCAAATCACGCAGGACCTGGCCAGCTTTTGGCGAGAGCATTACCCCCGGATCAAACAGGAGCTGCAGCGGAAATATCCCAAACACGAATGGCAGTAGAGGGATTTTAGATTTTGGATTTTGGATTTTGGATTTGGCGTTTCTTAGCCTGAACCTTGCGGCTCGCGAGTACGCTCGCTCCACGAACGTGCATCCGTACCGTCAGGTTCAGTCACCTTGGTGTTCGACTCAACTCGCCCTGTCCAAGAAAGCTCAGCAGTTCATCCGGTTTTTCAATTACCGCTTTGGCGCCATGGGCGAGCAGTTCTTCGCGCGAACGGTAACCCCAGAGCACCCCGAGCGGGAACATGGCCGCAGCCATGGCCGTTTGCATGTCGGTTCCACTATCGCCGACATAAAGAATATTACCGGGCGCGGTCTGCCAACTTTGCGCGATTTCCAATGCGCCCGCTGGATCAGGTTTGCGCGGAACACCAGGTCGCAGGCCAAAGCAGACTTGGAAAAGCTCGTTGCCGAAAAAATCAGTCACACAACGGCCGGTGAATTCATCCGGTTTATTGGAAAGCACCGCCAGCTTAAGGCCGGCCGCCTTTAATTTCGTCAACACCTCGGGGATTCCTGGGTATGGTTTAGCTGTCTTATTCAAGTTGCGGACGTATTCCGTTTTCATTGTTTGGAGGCACGCCTGCAATGTCGCCTCATCCCGGTGAGTGGATGGCAGCGATCGTTTCATGAGCACCTGGATTCCTTCCCCGACGAACTGCCGGTACGCCAGAATGGGATGAGACGGAAAGCCATGATGAGCGAGGACCGCGTTGGCAGCGTTGCCGATGTCTTCCAGCGTATCCAATAACGTGCCGTCCAGATCGAAGATGACACCGCGAAAACGAGAAGTGCTCATTGCTTTGAATTCGCGATGGCATACAAACGGTCCATCGTCGCGATGTAAACCACGCCGTTCGCCGCCGTCGCCGTGGCGCTGATGGGATGGTCGAATTTGGTTGTGCAAAGAATCTGTTTTTCCTTGGCCGCGCTGAAAATCCAAAAATCTCCGCGGCGGGTTCCGAGGTAAACTTTGCCATCCGCGACCAGGGGCGAGGCCCAGATTTCTCCTTGGGTTTCATGGCTCCAGAACACGCGGCCGGTTTCCGGATCGAGGCAATGGACGGTGCGCCCGCAATCCGCGATGAAGAGCAATCCATCCACAATCGCTGGAGTAGAGACGGTGTGCCGCACCAACGGGCAAGACCAGAGCTCGCCGGTGGTGGTGATGTCGCCGGTTTTGGCGGCATCGATGCATTTGAGCCAGGCCTGAGTTTTGCCCCAGAAGAGATCGCCACCGCCTGCGATATAAACGCGGTTCTTGTAGAACACTGGCATTCCGTAGAAATTGCTCGGCCCCTCGCGTCGATTGCTGTTGTAACGGTGGACATTTTCTTTCGGGCCGGAGGGATCAAAATCAAATTGCCAGACTTTCTTCAGTGCGGCTGGCGCAGAAGGGGTGGTGTTGGTGGGAATTGTTTCGAAGGCATATAGAATTCCATTGCCTCCGCCGAAAAACACGAGCGGTTTGCCGTTCACCATCCCGAAGGACGGCGCGGACCAGGTGGAATGAAAGATGTTCGGGGCGATTCTTTCCTGATCCCGCGCCAGCAGCCGGCCTGTGTTTTTGTCGAGCACGACGAGGCTGGGCGCATCGGGCGTGCGGATTTTCTTGTGGGTATTGTCCACGCCCGTGCCGCTGTTCAAATAGAGATGCGGACCGTGAATCAGAATCGAGCTGTGCGCGGCGTCGTGCGACCAAATGCCAGCGCCCGCGACCAAATCAAACAGCCAGACAATGTCAGCGTCGTTTGATCCGAGCGGCATGGGCGGTTCGCCGCGCAGGGCCATGTGCGCGCCTTCTTGTAGATACGGTCCGGCGTTTCCATCGCGCATGCCGCGCGCGTCGAGGCACAACGCTTCGCCGCGGTTGTCGACGATATAAACGCGATCGCCTTCGATGGTGGCTGGACTTGAAATGCCGCTATTGGGCCAATCGTAATAGGGATCATCCTCGCGTTTGGGCACGACCAATTGCCAAATCAAAGCGCCGTCCCGCTCGTTCAAACACATCAGCACGCCCCGATCGCCATGGTGCTTTGGGTCACGCGGCTCGCTATTGTTCGTGCCAATGTAAATCCGGCCATGGGCCACGACCGGTGTCGAGTGGGTTTCCGATCCAAGCGGCACTGACCATTTAATATTTTTTCCGGAAGCTGGATCAAACGAATCGGGGAGGCCGCGTTCGGACGAGATCATGTTGCGAGACCAGGCTGCGCCCCACTGAGGCTGATCAGCCGGGCAGACGGTGAGAACGCTTGCCGCGATGAGCGCCAGGGTGGGAGCACAGATTGAGTGGAGGCGAAACGATTTCATGAATTTGCAATTACGGACGAAAAGCCGGCCGGCTTTGTTCAGCTGTCAGAGCGTAAAGACCACGGCGTTGGTGCAACGCCTGGGCTGCAGCGTGAACGCTGCGTTCCGGACGAGATCGCAACGGGCACGCGATCGGAACGCGGCCTTTAGGCTGCAGAGTCGGCGCTACACCACGGCATTGGTACAATGCCTGGGCTGCAGCGTGAACGCTGCGTTCCTGGTGAGATTCGCATCGGGGACACGATCGGAACGCGGCCTTTAGGCTGCAGAGTCGGCGCCACACCACAGCATTGGCGCAATGCCTGGGCTGCAGCGTGAACGCTGCGTTCCGGACGAGATTCGCATCGGGCACACGATCGGAACGCGGCCTTTAGGCTGCAGAGTCGGCGCCACACCACAGCATTGGTGCAACGCCTGGGCTGCAGCGCGGACGCTGCGTTCCGGCGGAAACAGACCGAAGAACGGCGCTCTTTCGCTGGATCATGTTCCTTTTGCACTTCGGCTCAACGGACGATTCGCGGCAGGAAGGAGACGTCAAACCAGTACCGTTTGAACACATCCATGACCTCGACGAGTTTCTGGATGCCGGAAGGTTTGCAGAGATAACCATTGGCGCCCATTTGGTAGGCTTGATGAACGTCCTTTTGATTTGGAGAGGAGCTGAAGACAACGGCGATGATCGGCTGGAATTGCTCCCGTTGCCGCAACCAGGAAAGGACCTCGAATCCCGACACAAAGGGCATTTTGAGGTCCAATAGAATAATATTAGGAGCGGGAAATTGGGCGCGGTCGGTATAGGTCCCTTTTGCGTCGAGGTAATCGATCGCCTGCTGCCCATCGTGAACCCTGGCGAACTTTTGGATGGACGTTTGTCTCAACGCGCGTTGCAAAAGAAACCAATCATCGTCGTTGTCTTCGGCAACCAACAGAAACTGCTCTTGTTCGTTCATGACCCTGATGCCCGCCCTTGAGTGAATCTAATTTGGAGCTTTTTAAGGCTTCATTCCGCGCCAATTGTTGTTCCCAGCCATTCGAACTCTTCTCTTTTTTTCGCTGCTAAAACGTTCCCCTCATTCGGGCTGCTGTAAATGAGGGGTCCCCCGGAAATCTGTCTACAGGGATGTCCGAAACTGGAAATCCGGGACCCAAGTTGTCATCACGCTGACAACTGCTCGGTGGATCGCGAATTAGCAAGCAGAATCCAGCAATTCTCACTTTGCGGAGCGCGGCTGAAGAAATGACGAAGGACCAACGGACGAATGAACGAATTAAGGACCAATGACCAATCCCGCGAGAGGAGGGCCCCCGAAGCGCCGGTGGGTCATTCAAAATTGGGGTTTATTTAGTTATTCGTTCATTCCGTCATTCGTCATTTCCCCGCGGTGTCCCAAGGCGAGCGGAATCAGCGCTTCACAAATTCCAGTTCGGGCGCTTTTGGAATGAGGCGGTGCCGTTCTGCCGCGCTTAAAAAACGCCGGATGGATTCACGTCCTTTATCGCCATAATCCACGGTCCAATGGTTCACGTACATGCCAACGAATTGATCGGCCAAGTCGCGGCCCATGTCGCGGGCGAATTGGAGCGCGTGCTGAACCGCCTCCGCGCGGTGTTCGAGGCTGAAGCGGATGCTGGCGGTGAGCAAGTCGGAGATTTGTTTTCGGTCGGCTTCAGAAAAGCGTTTATGAATGACATTGCCGCCGAGCGGCAGCGGCAAACCTTGGTTTTGCTGGCTCCACCAGGCGCCCAAGTCCTGACAAAGAACCAAGCCTTGCTGGGCGTAGGTTAACTGGCCTTCATGAATGATCAGCCCCACCTCCGCCCGGTCGTCGCGGACAGCCTGGAAAATCTGATCGAACGGAACGAGGTCGATGGAAAGCTCAGTGGCAGGTTTTCCCAGCCACAGTTGCAGCGCCAGGAACGCGCTGGTCATTCGCCCGGGCACAGCGATTTTTGCTTTTGCGATCTCGGATTTTTTAAATCTCCGTTTGGCCACGAGCATCGGGCCGTAGCCGTCGCCCATGCTCGCGCCGCTCGGCAGCAGCGCGTAGAGATGGCTGACGTAAGCGTAAGCATGGATGCTGATCGCAGAAACGTCCAATTCCCCACGGGTCGCCCGCTCGTTCAACGTCTGAATATCTTGCAGAATGTGCTCGAACTGGAATCCACCGGAGGGGATTAACCCGCGGGCCAATCCATAAAACATGAAAGCGTCATCGGGATCAGGAGAATGGCCGAGGGTAACAGTCCGTTTTCGCACCCGCGCAAACTAACCGGACAGGAAGGGGGAGCGCAAGAAAGAGGAAACGTCGGCAGTGTCCGAATTTCGAGATTACGGAGCGCGACTGTGTCGGAACGACCAGTCGCAGCGCTGCGGCTGGTCTGCGACACAGCCGCGCTCCTTCCCGAGCCAAGCATCTCAAGCGGCTTAACCCGCCATTTCGCTCTCAGCTTCGCCGTCTCGCTGCGGAGATTTTGGGCAATTGGAGGCGAAGTCGGGGTGGTGGCGCATTTTTTTGCCGAGCAACGCCTCACCCGTGGACTGAAGGCGATCATCCAGATCCTGCAAGAACCCTTCCATCCGGTGCAGGATCTCCGTATTGGATTCCACCAATCTCTTGAGATTGGCCAGTTGGTCTTTTTCGAACTCAGCCATTCTTGTCAAAGGTGCTGTTCGTTACCGCGCAATTCAATAGGGTGACTGGCGGGAAAATTCAATCGGGGAAACCCGGATTTTATATTGTGCAGCCAGGGACCGGCTATCCGGGGAGGGATCAGGCCGCCGCGTTCATGCGCCAGAGCAGCCAGGCGGATTCGTCGCGCAGGGCCGCTTTGCTCGGGTAGGTGGCATTTTGTAGCGCGCCCTCCTTGAGCGCGGTTGCGCCGCGATTAAGAACCGCGTGCGGCGCCTTTTCGGCCAGCATCTGAATGAGCAACGCGAGTTTTCGTCCTACGTCCAGCTCAGGGCGGTCCAAACAAAACTTGAAAAGGAACGTGTCCGCCTCGATTTCGAACGACATCGCGCCGCGAGTCAGAAGAATTTGCAGCAGGAGCTTGGCTTCGTTCTCGACGCGATGCCGCAATTCCGTAACGACCTCGGTCCGATGGCCGCGAATCGGGTCGTATCGATTCACCCTCTCTTCGTGTCGCGTCGTGGTAAGGTCGAAGTGTTTGACGACCCCGGCCGAGATTAATGCGAGGTGCGCCCACGGAACAGGAACCGCGCGCCCGAGCGGATCGTAAATGAGCAGCGCCTCTGGTTGAAATTCCATTCGCCGAACGAACTTTGCCTCGGGGAGGACCGGCAGGGTTGCGGTTGGCACAATTTCCGTCGGCACGCCTTGCGCTTCGAATTGCTGCTGCAAGAGGGCTGCATCCGCTTGCGAGAGGCGCTTGGCCAGGATCCCACAGCAATCTTTCGCGAGCTTCACCGCATCCGCCTCCGTCAACCTTTTGAGAGCTTTGAAGGCGCGCTTGAGCTGTTCGACATCCGGAGTGATTTCTTTTTGGACGAGAGCGTAGGGCATGGCGAAATGTGACTGCCGCGTTTTCGGAAGGTACTCTCAAATGGCGGGCTTGTTCCAACGAATAATTGTGTTTGAACAGAAGCGCTGGTGACGCGCCTTTCTCATCAAAAACAGAAACGCCAATCAACGCGCTACGGCCTGCGCTGACTGGCGTCAACCGAAACTCTTTTCGAATGGACGTTTCTGAGAGGATTAGTTGTTGCCGCCGGCGCCGCGGCCTCGGCCGCCACGACCACCTCTGCCGGCAAATCCCATCGCGCCCATTCGTTTCATGGCGGTGATTTGTTCGGGTGTGAATTTGCTGCGAACCTTCGCAAAAGCTTTGGCGCGGGCGACGTTCAGGTCACCTTCGATTTTCGCCACCGCAGCGGATTTTTCGCGGATCTTCGATTCGTCGACTGTTTCGGCGTAAATCGCCTCGTTCAGCGCGGTGCGAGCTTCAGTCCATTGGGTGCTCAGCTCGCGCGTTTCCTGATTCATTTGGCGCATCGCTTCTTGTTGTTCTTCGGTCATGTTCTGGAACGCTGCGCCGCGGCCGCCGCGGCCGCGCGCGTTGCCATCGGCTTGGGCGAGCGCGGTGGTCGCGCCTGAAAAGAGAAAGCCCCCGACGAGGAGAGCAAGCATGGAACGGAACCAATAAGTTTTCATAGAATAGCGATCTGTTGTTTGACTGTTGTTGATGATGGGAGCATGCCAGCGGTTCTGTGGTGTAGGGTAATGGACGTTACTGATGAACGAACGGTTACGTTTTTCTTTGGCCGACCTTTTTCGAGAACGCATTTTACTTCATGAGACCGAGCCGATAGTTTCGGTCCCGATGCGTTTTTGGTTAGCGGCAATTCTCTGCTTGGTCTGTGCCCTCGGCGCCAAACCTCGCTCGCGTGTCCAGCTTGGCAACGAGACCCTCTTCGCAAATCAATTCAAAGAACTGCGCGGCAAAAGAGTTGGACTGCTGACGAACAAATCCGGGGTAGACGGCAAGGGTGCGTCGACGGTCGATCTTTTGCGCCGCGCGCCGGGAGTCAAATTAGTGGCGTTGTTCGCACCCGAACACGGTTTGCACGGAGATATTCCAGCGGGAAAAGAATTCCCGGACGAGATCGATCGGCGGACTGGGTTAAAAGTGTATTCGCTTTACCGGCCGGGAGCGGTCCTGCGGCCGACGCCAGGGATGCTCAAGGGGATCGATGCGTTGGTTTACGACGTTCAAGACACCGGCTGCAGGTCTTACACTTTTATCAGTTCGATGGGTTTGGCCATGCAGAGTTGCGCCGAAGCGGGCGTCGAATTCGTCGTGCTGGACCGGCCCAATCCAATCGGCGGAATTCGGGTGGAAGGTCCCATGCTCGATCCGAAGTTCCGCTCGATGGTGGGCGAGTGGCCGGTTCCGTACGTTTACGGGATGACCTGTGGAGAATTGGCGCGAATGATCAATGGGGAAGGGTGGAGCGGGCCGCCCTGCCGGTTGACTGTCGTGCCGCTCAAGCGGTGGAGGCGAACGATGGTTTGGCGGGACACGGGGCTCCGCTGGGTCGCCACCTCACCGCATATTCCTCATGCAGACTCGCCGTTGTTTTATCCGACGACAGGAATGCTCGGATGGTTTGGCGGGTTGAACATTGGCATCCGCGAAAAGATGCCGTTCGAGTGCATGGCAGCGGCGTGGCTCGACGGAAAAAAATTGAAGCGGGCGCTCGAGAAATATTCGCTGGCCGGGCTCAGTTTTGAACCGATTACATTTGTCCCGGCGAACAGTGGAAACAAAAAGCAAACCGTCTCTGGAGTGCGGATTCGTTTCACGGATCCGGCGCAAGCGCCGAAGCTGGCCGTGAGTTTTTATGCGCTCGAAGCGATCCGCAACGTTTCCGGGCACGACCTGTTTGCGCAATCGGTCAAGGAGGGAAAGGATTTCGCCATGTTCGACAAACTGAATGGGACCGACGCGACCCGGCGGGAATTGGCCGCGGGCAAATCGGCCCCGGAGATAGTGGGGTCATGGCGTGCGGGGGAAGAGGCCTTTCGGAAGAAGCGTGAAAAATATCTATTGTACTGAACTTTATTTAAGCGGGTCGGGTGTTACTTTGTTTTCCTGAGGGCATGTGGCGATTTGTTCTAAGACGCCTGTTCCATTTGCTTCCGATCTTGTTCGGGGTTTCTCTGCTGACATTTTTGCTGATGTCGCTCGCTCCAGGCGATTATCTGACGACCCTGTTGCAGAACCCCCAAATCTCTCCTGAGAAAGTGGCCGAGCTCCGGCGCAAACTGCACCTCGATCAGCCCTGGTACGTGCAATACCTTTACTGGCTGAAAAGCGCGGTGCAGCTCGATTTCGGTTATTCGCTCCTTTACAAAATCCCTGCCACCGAATTGATCGCTTCGCGCCTGTGGAACACCTTTATTCTTTCGCTGACCGCGACGGTGCTGTCGTGGATCGTGGCCGTGCCGTTGGGGATTTGGGCGGCGGTGCACAAGAATTCATGGATCGATCGGCTGTGCGCCTCGGTGGCATTTCTCGGGCTGTCGGTTTCGGAAGTGTTGCTGGCCTTGCTGGCTTTGATGCTCGCGGCCAGCACCGGCTGGTTTCCCGTAGGTGGCGCGGAAAGTCCGCTTCACGATTTAATGACGCCGGCCGAACAATGGTGGGACCGTTTGCACCATTTGATTTTGCCGAGCCTGGTTTTGGCCGCGAGTTCCCTGGCCGGAATCATGCGCCAGATGCGGTCGAATTTGCTGGATACCCTGCGGGCCGAGTATGTCACGACGGCGCGGGCCAAAGGGTTGCCCGAACGCTGGGTCATTTACAAACACGCGCTGCGGAATGCCATCAATCCGTTGCTGACGATCTTTGGCTATTCGCTGGCGGAATTGTTGAGCGGGGCGTTCGTCGTGGAAAATATCATGGCGTGGCCTGGACTTGGGCGGTTAACGATTGAAGCCATTTTTGCCAAAGACCATCAATTGGTGGTCGCCACGGTGGTGATGGCGACATTTCTACTCGTGGCGGGAAATTTCGTGGCGGACCTGTTGCTGGCCTGGAGCGATCCGCGCATTCGGCTGAAATAACATGGCGGACCCTCCTCCAGAACCGATCGCTCCGATGTCTGTGGTGGATTTGCCGCAGGAACATTTATCGCCCGGGCAAATTATTTGGCGGCGCCTCAAACGGGAAAGGATCGCGGTCGTGGGCGGGGCGGTCCTGATTTTCTTGTATCTGGTCGCCATGTTTGCGGGCTTTATCTCCCCGTACCAGTACGAGCGGCAGGATCGGGAGCGTTTTTTTCACCCTCCGATATGGCCTCGTTTCGAGCAGGGCAGAATCGTCGTCGGGCGATACGTGAAAGGCCGGGGACAATACGCTTATGAAAGAGTGCCAGGGGATGCGAAGCCGTTGAAAATCTTCGCTCAAGGGGAGCGGTATTATTTCCTGGGGCTGGTTCCAACGACCCGGCATTTGTTCGGAACGGAAGATCCGGATTATCCGGTTTACTTGCTCGGGACCGATCAATACGGGCGGGACGTTTTTTCGCGGCTGCTTTATGGATCGAGAATCTCGCTGTCGATCGGGATATTGGGCATTGCGCTGTCGTTCACATTTGGGCTGATGATTGGCGGAGTTTCCGGCTACGCGGGCGGGTTGACCGACAATGTCATCATGCGGATTTGCGAGCTGATCATGTCGGTGCCCGGATTGTATTTGATCATTTCACTGCGCTCGACCTTCCCGCCGAAGTTGAGCAGCGCGGAGGTTTACGCGTTGATCATTGTCATTCTGAGTTTCATTCGCTGGGCGCGGATGGCCCGGGTGATTCGCGGAATGACGCTGTCGTTGCGGGAGCGGCCGTATGTCTTGGCGGCGCGGGCGCTGGGCCAGGTTCATTGGCGGATCATCACGCGCCATATTTTGCCGAGCACATTTTCGTTCGTGGTGGTGGAAGCGACGCTGAGCATTCCTTATTATATTTTGGGCGAAGTGATCTTGAGCTTTTTAGGGGTGGGCATTCAGGAACCCGAAGCGAGCTGGGGATTGATGCTGAGCGCCGCGCAGAATACGGAAGCGCTGCGAAGCTATCCCTGGTTATTGGCGCCGGGCGCGGCTATTTTCATCACAGTTTTGGCGTTTAATTTTTTGGGCGACGGCCTCCGCGACGCGGTTGACCCGAAGAGCGGGTGAGAAGCTGGAAGGAACAAAGTGGCTTTTGTCGAAATAAAAAATTTGGTTTTGGAGTTCGTGACCCCGCGTGTGCTGCGAGCGGTGGATCGGTTGTCGTTGACCATTTCCGCGGGGGAGACTGTTTGCTTGGTGGGAGAAAGCGGCTGCGGCAAAAGCGTAACCGCGCTGTCGATTGCCCGGTTGGTCCCAAGCCCGCCAGCCCGTTATCCCGCCGGCCAGATTTTAATTGAAGGCCGCGACGTGTTGGCCATGTCAAAAAAGGAACTTCGGGAAATTCGCGGCGGCGTGGTCAGCTATGTTTTTCAGGAACCGAGCGCCTCGCTCAACCCGGTTTTTAGGATCGGCAGCCAGATTAAAGAATCGTTGAAGCTGCACCGGCCTGGCAAGGCGACTGACGCGGAGGTGATTCGGTTGTTGAAGTTGGTCGGGATCCCCGCCCCGGACTCGCGATTAAAAGATTACCCGCACCAGCTCTCGGGCGGAATGCAACAGCGCGTGATGATCGCGATGGCGCTGGCGTCCGAACCGAAATTGTTGGTGGCGGACGAACCGACCACCGCCCTCGACGTGACGATTCAAGCGCAGATTTTGGATTTGCTCAAGGAACTGAAGCAGCGGCTCGGGATGAGCATTCTGCTGATCACGCACAACCTGGGAATTGTCGGTGACATCGCGGACCGCGTGGCGGTGATGTATGCGGGGCAAATTGTGGAGCTGGCGCCGGCCCTCGAACTCTTGCGCCGGCCGCTTCATCCGTACACTCAAGCGTTGATGGCGGCCGTGCCAAAACTGGGCCACGAAACGGAGAGATTGATGGCCATTCCCGGGAACGTGCCGTTGCTCGGTGCCTTTCCGAGCGGCTGCCGGTTTCATCCCCGTTGCCCCATCGTCCAGCCGGATTGTCCGGTAAATCCGCCGCAGCTTTTGGAAGTTGAGCCCGGGCGCTGGGTTCGTTGTCCTTACTGGGAACTCGGCCAAACGCGAATGACCCCGCCGCATGCAGAATAATCTCCTTCTCAAAGTTCAGGACCTGAAAGTCTATTTCCCGGTCAAGCACGGCCTTTTCAGCGGGGAAAAAATCTTCGTGAAGGCCGTCGATGGGGTGAGCCTGGATTTGGAGCCGGGCGAGACGCTCGGGCTGGTTGGGGAAAGCGGCTGTGGCAAAACCACGCTGGGCCGCGCGGTCATTCGGCTGATCGAACCGACCGCTGGACGAATTTTTTTTGAAGGCGAAGAAATCACCGGATTGAAAGGCAGGGCATTGCGGGCGCGACGCCGTCGATTCCAGATGATTTTCCAGGACCCGTACGGATCGCTCAATCCGCGGATGACGATCGGGCAGATTATTGGTGAAGCGATTGACATCCATCACTTGGCAGCGGACGCAACCGCGCGGTCGGCTCGAATCGAATCATTGTTGAAAGCCGTTGGCCTTGATCCGGCCCATGCGCAACGGTATCCGCACGAGTTTAGCGGCGGACAACGGCAGCGGATTGGGATTGCCCGCGGGTTAGCCGTCGAGCCGAAACTGATCGTGTGCGACGAGCCGGTCAGCGCGCTGGATGTTTCCGTTCAAGCCCAGATCATAAATCTTCTGCAAGACCTGCAACGAGAGCGCGGATTGGCGTATTTGTTTATCGCGCACGATCTGGCGGTAGTCGAATACATCAGCCGTCGGGTGATGGTGATGTATTTGGGCAAAGCGGTGGAATTGGCGCCGGCACGGATCATTTGCCGGGAGCCGAAGCATCCTTACACGCAAGCGCTGATCTCGGCCGTTCCGGTGATTGACCCTGGATCGAAGCGGAAACGAATTTTTCTGCCCGGGGACGTGCCCTCACCGATTAATCCACCGGGGGGTTGCCCGTTTCATCCGCGCTGTCCAGTCGCTGAAGAACGCTGTTCTGCTGAGATTCCGCCGTTGCGGCAGGTCGGGCCGGGGCATTGGGCAGCGTGCCATTTGGCAACGCCCGCGCCGGGAGCGGCTTTGCAATTCTGATTTGGCAGGACGCCTGCTGAAACCCCCCCAATAGTGCGCTGATGTTCGTGGTTCGTTTGGGTTCTGAGCCGCTCGTAATTATCCTGCGAGTGGCTCTCTTCTTTTGAATGTTGTCCCTTAAAAAAGAAAAGCGGCCCACCTCCTTTAACAGCAGCCGCCTTTTCGCAGATGGGTTCAAACCCTTCAGCTGGGGATACCATCGCTGGAATCAACCTGCGCGGCAATCGGGCGGGTGACCTTAAATAACCGTGGAGGAATCGCTGAAGGGGGCTTCGGGAAAAAACAACGGCGGCTTCACTCGAAGCCGCCGGTCCCTGTGAAGGGTTGAGTGCTTAAGGCATAACTCCGAGGTTTATTTGAGCAATGGAAATGCCACCGGCAGAAAACTGAAGAGACTTCGAAGCTCATGTCCTCGGGTTTAAATAGTTGCAAAACAATCCTCCAAACGCAGCGATACGACTTCTGGTCCGCCGGTGGGGCCAACTCACCAGAAACCAGGAGTGGCGTTGGGAGAAAACTACCGTTCTACTTCAAACGACTTCAGGATCCGTCGGATTCCTTGAACCTCAAAAGTTTTTGCACTCGAGTCAACTTTTCCGCCTCACTGGCAGTGTCCGAATTTCGAGATTGCGGAGCGCGACTGTGTCCAAGGGACCAGTCGCAGCGCTGCGGCTGGTCTGCGACACAGCCGCGCTCCTGCCAAATCAGGATACTACCGCCTCACCGATTTCGGAGCATTCCGCCTCAAGGAGGCGCGCCGGCCTGCGAATAAAGCATCGAGGAAGGCAAGCGCAGGCTTCCCGGTCGCGGAAACGCTTTGTTCTTCTGTCTGGTTTTCTCTCCTTGGCAGGCGGCAGGCTTCCGATTCTCCTTCAAACAGCACCCAAAAAACGGAACAACGCGTAAATGAAAGCCACTTCCAATCCGGCGAACAGAAAGAAACACAGCCACAAGAAAAGCTCATGTGACACTTTTGAAACGTACCTCACGCAAAATAGGGGGAGCACCATGCGTGCCGTGTCACCTTTGATAAGCAGGGAAAAAGTTCGCGCCGCCATCAGCCAGTGAGCCTAACAACGGCGCGAACAGTGGGGCGGGATTCTGCATCGAACCGCCGAGGATCATTCCCTTCGTCCGAAATTCAATTGACCAAAGAAGTGGCCGCGCCTTGAAGCTGCAAGATTTTTTGGGCGGCTGAATCGAGGTCGGGCAACAGACAATCGTAACGGGCGTTCCCGTTCCAGGGCGATTTGATCAAAAAGCAGAGGCAACCCGCTTGATGAGCGGCTTGAGCGTCTTGCCATTTGTCGCTGATGACGAAGGAGCGTTCGAGGTCAAGGTGCCATTTGAACGCAGCTTCGAAAAGGAGCCCAGGTTTTGGCTTGCGGCAATTGCAGCCATCCATCTCGCTGTGCGCGCAAACGAAAATGTCATCGATCGGAAAAGTCTGGCGGAGCAATTGGTGCATGAGATCGAGTTCACGCCGGGACTGAAGCCCGAGCGACAGGCCAGGCTGGTTGGTGGTTGCGATCAGAACAAACCCGGCGGCCTTGAGTTGGCGCAACGGCTCGACCGCGCTGGCGATCATTTGAAAATCCCCAATCGAGCGTGGCGTGGTCGGCCCGTACAATCCTGGCTGAACCATGTTCAATATCCCATCTCGCTCGAAGAACACTGCTGATTTCATGATGCCAGGGCTTCAGCAGGAAACTGGCCGACGTTTCAAAGAGGCGTCTGGCATTGGCTAAAAATGCTTGAACCCGCGTGTTTGCTGGCGATTTCGCCAGTGACGATTTATTGGAAACTTCGAAGGCGCGTTGGGTTTTCCCCATGTTATCGAGAATGCAACTTTCAAACCTGCGACAGTTCAACCGCCGAAGGTTCGCGTTGGGAATCTTGCCCCAAAAATTCTGCGCCGGCGGCTGGAGAAAAGAGGCAGCCACCGACAGCACCGGGTGTGAAAACAGATCGGGCCAGAATCTCTTAAGGACGTTACTCGACCAACGGCTCGGCGCGAGTCCTTAACTCCATGTCGCGGATGATTGGCATTGCCCGCGCCAGGACGTTGTTCTCCGTTTGGCCAGGGAAGGATTTCATGGTGACGCGAACGGCCGCCACCGCGTCGCCGTTGTGATCGTGCAACGGCAGCGTGACCACGACGTTTCCTTTGGCTTTGCCGTAGTACGTGACGCCGCGCCGGATGACATCGGTTTCGATCTTGCCGCCGTTTTTGCCGACCTCCGCCGAGTCGTTCGTGGCGATGATTTGCGGAGATTGGCCATCCTTTTTGAACGCGTAGATCTGCAGCCCGACCAGCCGTGGGTAATGCGCGAAGCTTTGTTTGACGAGCAACTCGGCCAGCGAAACCCGCGGCGTATACCTCATCGTCGTGTCGGTGAAGTAGGAAACGGAATCGGATTTCGTCCAGAAGGCAATCTTCCCATGGGAGAAGCTGTTGTCGGTGAGCGCGGGGAGGATCTGCTCGCCGTTGAGCCAGCACTGGATTCTGTTGCCCTGACACTCGATGGCGAGCTCCTGCCAAGTGCCCTTGGGAATCTTTCGCTCCGCCCCGATCGGTTCGCTGCGCTGGCCGTTGACGACTTTAAAAAAACGGACGTTATTTCCGAGGGCGCTCGCTCGAATGTAATAATAGTTCTTCTCATCCTGCAGCCGAAAAGCGATTCCAGCCATTTGCTCCGCCTCACCGGCCTGGACCTTGAATTTTGTGGTCAACTTAAAGTCCCCAAAAACTTCCTCCTCATAAATCAGGAGAGGAAAATGTTCGTCCGTGCGATCTCGAGCCAGTTGGGCGAGAACCGCTCGTTTATTCTGGTCCGAAGCTTGCGGGGTAATCGGCGCGAACGCGGAGGGGACTTCGTCGAGAATGACTTTCCAATCTCCCGGCTGGCCTTCACCCGAAACGCTGCTCCGAAATCCGGGCGGCGTTTGATTGAGCGGGGCCGTGCTGAATTTAAATGCTTTTTCTGCCGCATCGCTGGCGGCAAGAGCCGATAGCAAGATCAGCAGCGCCGCCAATTTCCGGAAAAACCGAAAGCCGAATTTCGAAGGGCGACATGATATCGAGTCACGGAAACTGTGAATGTCCGAAACAGGCGGTTGTGCTGAAGGAGTTGCTGGTTCGATCATTTTGGTTTCGTTCGATTCAATATTCGGATGGCGGAACGCAGCGTTTACGCTGCAGCCGAGGCATTGCACCAACGTTCATGTGACTCTTCCCAGGCTGCAGGCTGAAGCCCGCGTTCCCATCAATAAATCATCTCCGCCACCGTCCGGCCTGCCGGAATGAACGGCAACACATGTTCGGTGTAGGGAGTGATCACGTCGAGGAGATACGCCTCTTTCGAATCGAGCATCCGTTGCAACGCCGCCCGTAGGTCGCGCCTAAACACGACACGTTCGGCGGGCACATTGAACCCTTTGGCAATCGCAACAAAATCCGGGTAAATCTGGTTCATGTTTTGCGGGTCCCCGAGATAAGTGTGTCCGCGATTTCCAGAATAAAACCGGTCTTCCCATTGCACCACCATGCCGAGGTGCTGATTATTCAAAATGAGCGCCTTGGCCGCGATCTTTTCGATATGAGCGGTGGCAAGCTCCTGGACGTTCATCAGGAATGAACCGTCGCCATCGACGTCGATGACCTGGCAATCGGGCCGAGCCACTTTCGCTCCCAGTGCAGCGGGATAACCGAAGCCCATGGAGCCAAGCCCGGCGCTGGTCAACAATTGGCGGGGGAATTTGAATTTATAATACTGAGCCGTCCACATCTGATGCTGGCCCACGCCCGTGGTGAGGATGGCTTCGCCGCCGGTCAATTCGTACAACATTTCGATCACCATTTGCGGCAAAATCGCCTGGTCCGAAACACCTCCCATGACATGTTCGACATGGCGTGACCGGAGGATATCGTCCGTCACCTTGTAGCGGAGCGGTCCCTTGGCTTTCCATGCGGCGATTTGTTGGTGCCAGCCCGTGAACTTTTTGCTGATCGGCCGTTCCTGAATCATCTGATTCAACCGGTGCAGGGCGTATTTGATGTCGCTGACAATCGGCAAATGAGCCGGCTTGTTCTTGTTCAACTCCGAAGCGTCGATGTCGATGTGGACAATCGTGCCGTGTTCGCAGAATTTCTCCACTTTTCCCGTGACGCGGTCGTCGAACCGAACGCCAAACGCCAGGAGCAAGTCGGCGCCAGGGGCGACTTGGATGGCTTTCTCGCCTTCCTTGCGGAATTCACCGCTGACCGCCCAATTCGCGTAAGCCGTGCCGTGCATGCCGAGCCACCGGAGCGACAGCGGATCGGTTTCCGGAAACGCGCCGCACCCCATGATCGAACTGGTCACAGGAATTTGCGTGGCTTCGGCGAACCGCCGCAATTCGTCGCTGGCGTTGCTGCTGATGATGCCTCCGCCAATGTAGAGCACCGGACGCTCGGATTTTTCGATCAAACCGACGACCTCATTCAAGGCGATGTCATCCGCGCGTTTATCAGCGGAGTAACCGCGCAGGTGAACTTCTTTCGGGAAGACCGGCTGTGTGCGGGCTTGCTGAACGTTTTTCGGAATGTCGACCACGACAGGTCCAGGCCGGCCCGATTGCGCGATGTGAAACGCTTCTTTCACAATCCGCGGAATGTCGTTCACGTCGGTAATCAGATAACTGTGCTTCACGATCGGAAGCGTCAGGCCAAAGATGTCGGTCTCTTGAAAGGCGCCTTTGCCAATCATGTAGGTCGGCACCTGGCCGGTAATCGCGACAACGGGAATCGAATCGAGGTACGCGTCGGCCAAACCAGTGACTAAATTCGTCGCGCCCGGACCGCTTGTGGCCATGCAAACGCCTGCTTTGCCAGTGGCGCGGCCGTATCCTTCCGCGGCGAAGACTCCGCCCTGTTCGTGTCGCGGCAGGATTGTGCGGATCTTTGACCGGGTCAAAGCCTGGTGAAGTTCCATGCTGGCTCCGCCAGGATAAGCAAAGATCGTGTCGACTCCTTCGCGTTCGAGCGCGGCGACGACGATGTCGCTTCCGAGCATCGGCGGGCCGATTTCCGGGCGTGATTTAGGAGCCGTTGATTTGGATGGCGCGATTTTGGTGGATTTCATGATAACAACGCTATTTGTCTTGGCTGGCCGGGGCGGGAACGAAAAACCCACGACCGTTTCCAGCCGTGGGTTCTTGCCGAAATTCGTGGACTTACGATCGACAAGGCCCGCCGGCCGCGCCCGTTACGACGACGACCTTCAGCGCAACTTGTCGAACTACAATCATCATATTGCGTGGAAAGTAACGGCAGCCCTTGGACCGGTCAAGTCAGTTTCGGGCATGGCAGAGCTCTTCTTGCAGGAAGATTGCCGGGCGTCAAGAAAGTGAGGACTGACACGTCTGACGCACGAATCACCCGGCGGTCGGCTCTTGATTTATGAACCAAAGATCGCTCACGGCTGCTGCCCTGCGTCTCTTAACCGGCCCCATGGCGTCTTTCGGCCAGCTTTCATCCACGGACTCTTCTTTTTCGGTCGTCGATCGAGGAGCTTCTTCGTTTGGTAAAGCACCGGCCTTGTGGCAAATTATCCCACCACGCCTGGATAATGCCGTCTGGAGCAAAAGCAACGCTTTCCCTTTTACCAGCACTACTTCGCGTGGCGGGACTGTTCTGAGCCGTGCATGAAGAACTGGTGCGGCGCGGATTACATCCGCGCTGACGCGAATATCCGGTTTGGAAAGGTTAAACAATGAAATTGTCGCTGTTCATTGTTAGTTCTTCTTTGGCCACCAGAGTGATCCTTTGCCAATCTCCGGGAATGGTGGCATTTCAGAACCGAGATCCAAGCGCCAGGCCGCCAGTTGACGCTCCTTTTTTTAGCGAGAATGGCCTGCGGTTGTCAGGCACGAATTACCTGGCGCAACTATATGCCGGCATTACTCCTGAATACTTAGTGCCAGTTGGTGATGCCGTTCCGTTTCTTACTGGAAGCTTTTCAGGTTACTTCTTCGGCGGGCGTCGTGACATCCCCTTTGTAGAGGGAGGCCGCTATGCATGGTTGCAGGTCCGCGCCTGGGAAAGTGCGGCAGGTCGCACGTTCGAGCAATCCGCCGTTCGTGGCGGATGGACCGGCATTTCCAACGAACTGTATATCCGCACGTTCGATCCGGCATGTCCGGAGTGTGGAGCCCCTTCGCCGTTGATTGGCCTGCAATATCCCGGCCCTCCATTGATCGTTCGCGATCCACAGGACCAACGTGGTCGAGTAGGCGGAACGGCGAATCTATCTGTTATATCGAGCAGCGGGATTCGGCCGTTTTATCAATGGTATGAAGGAGTGAGCGGGGATACAAATGCGCCGATCTCTGGCGCGACGAACGACGTGTTGACCACGCCGCCATTGCCGGCAACGAACACTACGTTCTGGGTTAATGTTTACGATTCTGCGGGTTCAACGAATAGCGCCAGCGCTGCTGTCCAGGTCTTCCCCGCCGAGTCGGTGTTGGTGAAACTGGAGATGGTCGCACGATTACCGGGTTTGATAATTGACGCGCTGCCGGATCGGACCTACCGAATTCAGTACAGCCCTAGTCCTGCTTTGACAAACTGGATCAATCTCGTGGATCTGACGTTCTATAGGACCCCATTCACTTTTATAGACGAGGACGCCAGGAATGCACCAAACCGTTTTTATCGCGTTGTTGTCCCATAAGCATTTTATGGCTGACGATTATACTTGGTGCGATGCGGATGATAATTATTTCTATTTCGCTTCGTGTGACCGGTCGGATATTTATGTTTCAGGAAATAATATCCGCCCGGACCCGAACATTCGGATGGGAAGGATTAAGCAATGACCGGATTCTAGCTGCTGAGGTGCCTATAGCACTGTAGCATGCCCTAGAGCCTAGAATAGTATGACTGGAGGAACGTTATCTTACGCATTTGGGTGGGCTGCAACGAGCGTGCTCGTGTTTGCGCAGGGAAGCGTGGATCTCTCGAATCATATAAGGGTGACGCCTGGAGGTGTGGATGCTCCCTTCTTCGATGAGAGCGGCACTCGGCTATCCGGATCGAATTATGCGGCTCAGCTTTATGCCTGGAGGAGCGATATCGGGTTTCTAGCCGTGGGAGAGACCGCTCGGTTCCTGACCGACGGGTATTTCGAAGAAAAGCAGGTTGTCATTCCATTTCAAGTTGGCACTGGACCCGTCTGGGTGCAGGTAAGAGCCTGGGACCTTCAAGGAGGACTGACGTTCGAATCAGCTACGCTGGCTGGGGCATGGTCGGGCGCCTCAGACGTTCTATTTTTGCCGGAAACCGGTGCTCCCGGGGCACCGCCATCGTTGCCGGCGCGTTTGGTGGGACTCAAGTACCCCGGAAAGCCGGTTATCCTCAGTGGCCCCCAATCGCAAACCGTTAGAAGCGGCGCTCGTGCGAAACTAGGCGTGGCCGCCAGCAGCGGTGTAGGGGCCCGTTATCAATGGTATAGCCAGCCCAACGATCGCCCTGACGGGTTAATCCCCGGAGCGACCAACGCCGTTTTTGTAACGCCGCCGCTCGGAACAGAAACCTTGTTTTGGCTGACCAACGCAGTTTCCAGGACCCCGCCGGTGCCGACAAATCTGACATTTTGGGTAACGGTTTCGAATTCGGCGGGTTCAACGTCGAGCGACAAGGCCAGCGTGACCGTCATTTCGAATTTGCCCCGGTTAACCATAACGTGGGGCTCAACGTTTCCTCTGATCAGTCTGGAAGGGCAGGCGGGCGCAACCTGCTCACTGCAATACAGCACAAATCTGGCAGCAAACGCTTGGTTCCAACTCGGCGAGATTACTTTGACCGGAGATCGAATTACCGTTGGCGACCCCGCAGCCTCGAACGTTCCGCTACGGTTTTATCGAGTGGCTGTGCCTTAGAACTTGTTTGGAAAATGCGCTTCTTGCTGGATCAACTTGAATGGCTCACTGCCCGAGAGAATTCGAACTGTTCGGGTTTTTGCTTCATGGGACGACGAGCGCAAGGCGGTCGAGATGTGACTCGGCATCATTGGACGGACGCCGAATAGCGTCCTTGTTCGCTGCCGCGATCTTCCTTGCTTGGTCCGGTGGAATATCCCATCGCTTCGCGAGCCAATCAGCGAATGCTTCTGCCGCTTCTTGCGTGTCGGAGCATTTCGGGGAACGTTTACGCGACGGGTGCAGTTCTCACGGGTGCAGCTTCGGATTATGCCGGCCACAGAACGTTGTCATGCATGCGGTGTGGAGTTTGTTGTCTCCGAATCGACGGAAGGCCAATGCCCGGCCTGCGGCAGCAAGCGGCCAGCCCGCTTCTCGCAATCGGACCTGGTGAAGACGGCTGTCTTATCGTCCGCAGTTTCCTGGAGTTTTGCCGCGCAGAAAAACGGCAATCATTTCGGCGCCTACGAAATCATCGAGGAACTCGGGCGGGGCGGAATGGGGGTGGTTTATCGAGCCCGGCACGTGAGCAACGACCGGATCGTCGCGCTGAAGATGCTGCCCCCTGGCTCGGCGGGGAAGGCGGAGTTCATCAAGCGATTTTGGACGGAAGCAACGGCGGCTGCGTCCCTGAGCCATCCGAACATTGTCGCGATCCATGATATTGGCGAAGAGGAAGGGTTGCCCTACTTCGCGATGGAGTATGTGACCGGCCACAACCTCGCTGACCTGGTCCATGACAAGCCGCTGCCGGCAGTGCGGGCCGCGCGTTACGTCCGAGTGTTGGCCGAGGCGATTCATTACGCTCACGAGCACGGCATTCTCCACCGCGATCTGAAGCCGTCGAATGTGATCATCGATCCGGCGGACCAGCCGCACATTACGGATTTCGGCATTGCCAAACGGCTTTCGGATCAAACCGAGATCACGCTGACCGGACAAATGCTCGGCTCTCCCGCTTACCTGCCGCCCGAACAAGCGTCGAGTCAACCGGGAGAATTCAGCCCCGCGTCAGATGTGTACTCACTCGGCGCGATTCTTTATCATTTGCTCACGGGCCGCCCGTGTTTCCTTGCGGAAACTCTCGAAGCAACCTTGATGCAGGTGCTCGGCGCGGAACCAGTCCCGCCTCGTTTGCTCAACCCGAATATTCCCCGGCCGCTCGATATCATTTGCTTGAAATGTTTGGAAAAAGATCCCAAGCGCCGCTACGTCTCGGCCCGCGATCTGGCGCTGGAACTTGGCCGGTTTCTGCGCGGCGAACGGATTGAAACCCGGCCTGTCAGCGCCACCGAAAAGTTTTATCGCTGGTGCCGAGCCAATCCGCTGGCCTCGAGCTTTGGATTTGCGGTGGTGTTTTTGCTGCTGGCATTGGCGATCGGTTCGCTGATGGTTGCGCTGCGCGTTTCGGGCGCCCGGGCGAGAGAAATTCACGAACGCGAACGGATGGAACGGGCGCTGTCGACGCTTGAACGCCAGCGAGCGCAGGAACAATTCGTTTCGGACGATGCCTCAGCGGGAGTCGCGTACCTGGCCGGAGCGCTCCGTCGCAATCCCAACCACGCGGCCGTCGCGCGCCGGCTGATGTCCGCCCTTTCTCTGCGGCGGTTTGCCGTGCCCGCGACGATTCCAATGGTCCACACAGGGAAAGTGAATTTTGTCGAGGTCAGCGCGGACGGGAGATTCATTGCGACCGCGTCGGCGGACAATACCGCCCGGGTGTGGGACGCCCGAACAGGTAAAGGCTTGACCGCGCCGCTGCGGCATGACGGGCCGGTGTTGTCCGCGATGTTCACGCGCGACAGTTCCAGAGTTGTCACAGCGTCGGAAGACAAATCAGCGCGCGTTTGGGAAACGATCACCGGTCGTTTGTTAGTTCCCAGATTGGAGCACGCCGCGGAAGTGATGACGGCTGAATTCAGTCCGGACGCTCGTTGGATCGTCACGGCTTCCTGGGACAAAACCGCGCGAATCTGGGAAGCTCAAACCGGGCAACCAGCGGGACAGGCGCTGCGGCATGAAGATTTGGTTTGGATGGCGCATTTCAGTCCGGACGGCGAAACCGTTATTACCGCGTCGGAAGATAAAACAGCACGAGTCTGGGATTGGAAAACGGGGCAATTGCGGTTTGCGCCTTTGGCGCATTCGGGCTACGTGCGCTCCGCACGGTTCAGTCCGGACGGCCGATGGATTGCGACGGCTTCGTACGATGGAACGGCGCGTATTTGGGATGCGCACACGGGCAAACCTCGAGGCGACCCGCTCCGCCACAAAGGGCCTGTCGTTGCGGCGCTGTTTAGCGCGGACAGCCGGAAGTTGCTGACGTTGTCGATCGATCGCACCGCCCGGCTTTGGGAAGTTCCCGAAGGAAGAGAACTCGCTCGCGAGATTGGTTTGGCGGCGCTGCCTGTGGCCGGGCAATTTAGTCCTGACGGCGAATCGGTGCTCATCGGCTGCGACAACGGAATGCTGCGCCTGTGGCGTTCCGCCTCGGGTGAACCCGCTTCTGAGAAGCTGATTCTGAGCAATCCGATCACGGCGCTTTCTTTCAATCCGAGTGGCGGTTTTGTCGTGGCCTCGGACGATTCAGCGAGGCGTTGGCAATTCGTGGAACATTCCATCGGCAAGGTTCACTTCGATCACTCGCAACGAATTCTCGCCGGCCATTTCAGCCCGGACGGCCGCAAAGTTGTGACTGTTTCGGAGGATCGGCGAGCGGTGGTTTGGGATGCGATTTCGGGAGCGATTCTCGCTGGACCTTTCGAGCACGCGGGTTCAGTCCTGGCTGCTCGTTTCAGTCCGGATGGCCGGTTGCTCGCAACTGGTTCGTCCGACAAGACCGCCCGGATTTGGTCTTTGGAAAATGGCCAGCCATTGCTTCCGCCATTGAAGCATGACGGGCCAGTCGTCTCGATTTGTTTCAGCCCCGATGGAAATCATTTGCTGACCGCCTCGGGCGATAAACTCGCACGAGTGTGGACTTGCCGCACAGGAGAGCTGGCGATTGGTCCTTTGCGGCATGACCGGGAGCTTTATGGGGCGAACTTCAGCCCGGATGGACGATGGATTTTGACAGCGTGCGATGACGGCGCAGCGCGCGTGTGGAATAGCCGGACGGGCGAGCTTGCTTCAAAGCCTCTCCGACATGGGGCGGCGGTTTACGATGCGTCCTTCAGCTTCGATGGAGTGCGTGTGATCACGGCTTCGGCGGATAAGACCGCCGTGATTTGGGATTGGCGGAAAGGCAAACCGTTAACCGAACCGCTGCAGCATCGGGGTTATGTTCGGTCGGTTCGGTTTAGTCCGGACGGCCGGCTCGCGCTCACCGCATCGGCTGATGGCACCGCGCGGGTGTGGGACGTGATCACGGGGTTGGCAGTGGCGGAGCCTTTGCAACACAGAGCGGAAGTGACGGCTGCGGAATTCGACGCCACCGGAGAGTTGGTGGTGACGAGTTCGCGCGACGGAACGATTCGCATTTGGGCTGCCGAAACGGGCGGACCAGTCTCGGAAATAATGCCGCAAGGCAGCGAAGTGTTCGGCGCTGAATTCAATCCGGCGGGAGATCAGGTCCTCGCGTTGGCTGGAAACAGCGCGCGAATTTCCGAAATTCATCGAGCGCCGCTGCCGGTGCCGAGCTGGTTTATCGATTTTGCAGAGGCAGTTGGGGGACAGCGATTGAACTATCAAGGTGTTCTTGAACCAATCACTGCAGCGGCATTGTGGGATTTAGAGCAGAAAGCCAGGGCCAAAGAGCCAGCCGGATTTTACGAACGTTGGGTCCAGCGGTTTTTTCGCGAGCACGAAGATCGCAAGCTGGGGAGTTCAACGTCCGCACATTGACTAGCGAGGCGCGCCTCAGACCAGGCGAGGTTATCGACAGACTCAAATTGGAAATCCGAGATTCGAAACAAATTCAAATCACCAAATGACTCAATGACAGAAACGGCTGTGGTTTTCGGCGCGTCTCCAACCCTCTGATCCCGGGAGTGATCAACGGAAAACAGGATGCGCCGACCGGTTTTGGTCATTTGGATTTCGATCATTCGGGTTTGTTTCGGATTTCGGATTTCGATATTCGAATTTGAATCGAAGGGCAAAAGTTGACTCAAATGGAATAACTTTTGAGGTTCAAGGAATCTACGGCCTGTCCCAGCAACGGGGTTTTCATCCTTTATCGCAAACTTTTCGAACTGAACCTTGACGAGCTCAGCGGCGCGCTCTGATTGCGCTGCGGGAGCTGACTCGTTAAGCTCGCGGCCATGTCCGAAACGCCGCTTCGAGTCTTATCGGTTTTGGGAAGTTTAGGCCGGAGTTCAGTGACGAAATCGGTCCTCGAACATGTGTCCAACGAACTGGCGGCGCAAGGTTGCCAGGTGGACCTGCTCGATTTCATGAAAGAACCGCTCGAGTTGTTCAACCCGGAAACGGCCTATCACAATCCTGAATTTCCAAAGCTCAAGCAACGCGTCGAGGAAGCGGATGTGCTCTTGCTTGGGACGCCGGATTACCATGGGAGCATCAGCAGCGCGATGAAAAGTTTCCTCGATCACTTCTGGCATGAGTTCGCCGGGAAATTGTTTGTGCCAATGGTGGCGTCGCATGAAAAAGGTCTCACGGTCATCGATCAATTGCGGACGGTGGCGCGTCAGTGCAACGCCTGGGTTATTCCGTATGCGGTGTCGTTTGCCGAAAAGCAGGACGTGCACGAAGGACAGATCATCAGCGAGCCGCTCAAGAAAAAACTGGAAATGCTCGTCCGTGACGTGCGGGTCTACGGAACGTTGCTGGCGCAGCAACGGCGCGCGGATTTGGCGGGGAATGACCCGGGCTTTTTGGCGCGATTGCGGAAGTAACTTTCCTTCTCGGCTTCGCCCAGCGCGGAATTCGCCCCTCGCCCCTCGACCCTCTCGACTCTCGTCTCTCGACTCTCGACCCTGGACCCTCGACGCTGGTCTTCATGGGGCTTGGCATTCGAGGAGTGGTGCGGTTAAATCGCTTGCCCGCGCGCACCTGCTGCCCGGTCCAAAATGACGCCTCGAATCTGTCATGCCGCCAATCTGTTTTGGTTGTCGCTCTCGATCTTGGCCGTTCATCCGGGTCAAGGCGCGGAGGACTTTGATGTGGCCTTAACGGTTAAGCATGGAAAAGAAAGCCAAACCGCGCGGTTTGAATCGGTGGCAGGAAGGCCAGCCCACGCGCGAGCCGTTTTGCGAGCCAAACCCGCTGAAAAAATTCAGGCGAACTGGACGGTGAAGCGCCCGGCGAAATCGGTGGCGGAAGATGTCCTGGTTCACTTCTTCGTCGTGCGCGAGTCAAAGTTGGGCCAGAAGGAGGTTCCGAAGCTCGCGCCTGAGCAGGTGATTGTCGAGTCGGCCTTGACCATGGATTTTCCGGAGAACGGCGCTGCCAATGCGCAAATCAGTTTTGAGGTTTTGAACCCCGGTTTTTATTTGGTCCGAATCGAAACTTCGCACACGGGTACTTCCGAACTCGACCCGCCGTTTGCCGCGTTGGAATTGGAGGTGACGCCGTGAACGAGCGAAATGTCGGACATGCTGCCAGTATTAAGTCAAAAGCAGTTTCTTTTTTGATCGGATTGCTTGTTCTTTTGCCGGGAGCGTCGCTGGCGGAGCATTACGACATCACGTTGACGGTGGAAGGCCAGCAGGACAAGGCGGAAGCGTCGTCGGATGATTCGCCGCCAGCGGAAGGTTTCAAAAAGCGACCGGTCTTTCGTGGCAAAGCGGGTGAACCATTGGTGGTTCAATTTTTCCTGACCAACGTGAATCCGCACGAGACGACCAAACAGGTGACGATCCAATATTACGTCATGCCGGTGGAGAAAGTCGGACAAAAGGAGGTTCCGTCGCCCGGGCCAGCGGCCTTGTTGCACGGCAGCTTTGTGATGGATTTCAAGCCCAAGGGCCGGGTGGGGCTCCGGCAGCAATTTCGAATTGAGAAACCCGGGATCTATTTATTGCGCGTGGAATCGGTCCACAGCCAAAGCGACCACGAACATTTCTCAGCCATAGACCTGCAAATTGAATGAAAATCAAGCGCCGTTCATTTTTGAGGGCGGTTCTCGTTTCGAGCGCCGCGGTTTTGAGTTCAGCCGGACGGTTGGCCGCAGCTCAGGGCCACAGGATTCGCCTGGGCGGGCCAGTGTTTGAGAAGACCGACGATCCGGAAGCATTGGCGCTGGCGCACCGGCGTCTGGGTTATGCCGCCGCTTATTGTCCGGCCGTTTCGCTGTCGGATTCGTCTCGCGTCCGCGCGACCGCGGCAGCTTTCTCGAAGCACAATGTGGTCATTGCTGAGGTCGGACGTTGGGTCAACCTGCTCGATCCCGATCCCGTCAAACGTTCGGCAAATTTAAAAACCGTCACGGACGGATTGGCGCTGGCGGACGAGATCGGCGCGCTGGGTTGTGTGGACATCGCTGGCTCATTTAATCCCAAGATATGGTTCGGGCCTGATCCTCGCAATTTTTCGAAGGAGTTCTTCGATGGCGCGGTTGAAAATGCCCGGAAAATAATCGACGCGGTCAAACCGAAACGCAGCAAATTTTCCTACGAAATGATGGGGTGGGCGATCCCGGAAACGCCGGACCGGTATTTAAAACTGATCCGGGCAGTGGACCGAAAGGCGTTTGGGGTTCATCTCGATCCGTGCAATCTCGTTAATTCTCCTGAAAAATTTTACCGGAACACCGATCTGCTGAATGAATGCTTTGATAAACTCGGCCGGCTGATCGTGAGCTGTCACGCCAAGGATTTGGTGTGGGATGTGGAAATGAATGTGCACTTTCGCGAAGTGCGGCCTGGCGCGGGATCGATCGACTATTCGACTTACTTGAAACGAGTCGCGAGTCTGCCGCAAACGCCGCCGGTGATGCTCGAACATCTTCCCAACGCTGCGGAGTATGACCTGGGCCGTGAATATTTATTTGGCTTGGGAAAGACCTTGGGAATGTCGTTTGAATAGAGGGGTGGGCCCGAATCGATTCGACACGAGCGATTGGCTTCGCTTTCGCGCGAGTTATTTTTGCCACTTTTCGAGAGCAATCTGTTCCAAAATCTGATTCCTTCTAAGCGGCGCATGCAAAGCATCCTATTGGTCGATCCTCATCAGGACGTCGCGATTCCGCTGCAAAGTGCGATTCGCGCTGTGCTGGGACCGGAGTGGGAACTCTGTTTCGCCAACAGCGGAAACGCGGCCTGGGCCATGGTGCAGAAATCTCCCTTCGATGTCGTGGTGGTGAATTGGAGCATGCCGGACATGCCGGGATCCGAGCTGCTCTTCAAAATCATGCATCGCAATCCGGAAACCATCCGGATCGCATTCTCGGATCAACGAGACGAAGGGGCCATGATGCGGTCACTCGGCGCCGCCCACCAACACTTGGTGAAACCGTTAGCGCCCGCGGCGTTGCGGGACAGCCTTTCACGCGTGATCATGCTGCGATCGCTGTTGTCGAATTCGCGCCTCGAACGGCTGGTTGCAAATGTCCTGTCGCTCCCCAGCGTTCCTGACCTGTATCTCGAGCTCCTGAAGGAACTGCGAAGCAAGGAACCTTCCGTCAGCCGAATCGGCGAGATCGTCATGCGCGACATCGGCATGTGCACGAAATTGCTGCAGTTCGCCAACTCGGCCTTCTTCGGACATGCCAGCACGGTGACGGATCCGGCCGAGGCGGTCGCATTCCTTGGGCTGGAAAATGTGAAAGGATTGGTGCTGTCCCTCCAGATCTTCTCCCTCTACGAGCGATCCAAATTCAAGAATTTTTCTTTCGCGGAACTCTGGAGTCACAGTTGGGGGACAGCGACGATTGCGCGGCAATTGGCCGAATTCGAAGGCAGCAACCAGGCTGAAGCGAACGAAGCCTTCATCGCCGGTCTTTTGCACGATGTTGGAAAGCTCGTGCTGGCGACGGGACTGCAGAGCACGTTCGAATCGGCGCTGGCGCTGCAAGCCAAAGAGAATATTCCATTCTGGCAAGCGGAACAGCAAACGATCGGTTGCACGCACGCCGAAGTCGGCGGCTACCTGCTTGGGCTGTGGGGATTTCCTCCAGATGTGGTCGAGGCAGCAGCTTTTCACCACGTGCCGAGCAAAAGCCGCGTGGATAAATTCGGGCCGCTCGCGGCGGTTCACGTGGCGAATGTCTTGCACCATGCTCAAGCCCGCGGCACGGCCGAGAGCCAGCTTGACTTTAACTTCTTATCCCGAATTGGAATGAGCGATCGTTTCGATATTTGGAAAAAGGAGATCTCCGGGTCCGCTGAGAGCCAATGAGGCCAGCGACAATTTCTTGAGAAGTTCCAGCGAAACAAAACGCAACGTTCAGCTCCGCCAGGCGAAGGTCGAGGCCGCCGCCACTGCACCGCTCCAGCAAGTCGATCGCACGTACGTGCTCTGGAGGAAACGGAAGCTCGTTTACTTCGGTGGCTGCGATTACTTCCGGTTGTCCAGCGACGCCAGAGTTAAAGCCGCTGCTCAGGAAGCCATCGAGAAATTTGGCCTGAACGTCGCTGCCTCCCGCCGAACGACCGGGAACCATCAACTCTACGAACAGCTCGAAACCGAACTTGGCCGCTTCTTCCAGGCGGACTCTGCCGTGCTCGTGTCGAGCGGCTATTTGGCCAACATCGTCGCTGCTCAAGCGTGGGCTGGAAAATTCTCCGCGGCATTTATCGACGAGCGCGCTCACTCATCGCTCGTCCACGCCGCGCTTTTTCTCAATTGCCCCGTGCGGCGATTTCGACACCGTGATCCGAAAAGCCTCGCCCGAGTCTTGAAGCGATCAGACGCGCGTGGACCCGTGTTGTTGCTGACGGACGGGATGTTCGCCCACGACGGGTCCATCGCTCCGCTCGCGCCATATCAGCGAGTGCTCGGGAGAAAAGCCTGGATGCTTGTGGACGACGCCCACGCGGCGGGTGTGCTCGGGAAACACGGCCGCGGCAGCATCGAGTTCCACGAGTTGGATCGGGACAGAGTCATTCAGACCATCACCTTGAGCAAAGCATTTGGCGCGTATGGCGGGGCGGTGATCGGTCCGGCTGCGATGCGCGAACTTTGTTGGGCGCACAGCGGCGTGCTCACCGGGAACACGCCGTTGCCACTGCCGTTAGCGGCGGCAGCTTTGGTTTCTCTGGCGTTGCTTGAAACTGACGCAACGCTGCGCGGGCGTTTGGAAAAAAATATCGCGAAAGTCCGTTCAGCTCTGGTCCCGATGGAACTGGCTGATCCAACGCACGTCAGCCCGATTTTCGCTCTGCCCGCCGATCGCTCCGGTCGGTTTGGCAAAGCTCTGCTGGCCCGGGGAATTTTTCCGACGTTCATTCAATATCCAGGCGGTCCGCGTGCGGGCTATTTTCGCTTCGCCATCTCGAGCGAACACACGGACGACCAATTGACACGCTTGATCGATGCGATTGCGATCGGGACAGCCGCGGGTCATGTCGCAATTTTCTTGCGTCGCGCGAGCTCTGCCGAAAGATAACCACAATGCGTTCCCAGTTTTCGATCATCCGCTCCCGGTCCACCAACTTTCTATTCGTTTCAATTGTTCTGGCGACGATTCTCGAGCTTCGGCCCACCGCCGCGCCCGCCCTGGTTCCAGCTCATGATCCGGCCGATCAACTTTTTCGTGTCGCTCCGATGGCGCAGTCGGCGCGCACTGTCGTGGCAACGCTTTCCTCGAATCTGTTTTTGGCTTTCGACATGGAATTGCTGCGCACCCATACCGTTTGGCGCGGGCAATCGCTGAATCTTTTTGGGCCGCCTTATTCTCGGACAAAAGAGCCGTTCCTCTGCAGCTACAGCGGCCAAACGCTTTGGACGATGCCGCCGGAATTTCCATGGACGTCAGGCGAATTGGCCGAGCCGAAAACGAAAAGGCCTGAGGGCGGGCGGTTCCGCGCCATCGAGACAATTGGGAACGAACCATCATTTTCCTATGAATGGCCGGTGGGTCGCGAGGTGGTTCGGGTGCGAGAGATACTCCGTGCCGACAAGGCAACTGGCGCAGATTGGATCGTGCGCCGCTTGGAAATTTCGGCGTGCCGTGAGCCGCTCGAATTTTTAGCGCACGCTGAATTGGGCCGGCCGCGGCAGATGGCGCCGAATGCCTTTTTGATCGATCGCGGAGATCTTGGTTTTCTGGTGGTGGTTTCACGCGGGGAGCAACTGGCATGGCGGCTCGCGGAGCGGGAAGCCGATGACGAAATCCGGCTGTTGACGGAGAAGGAAACGCCGGACGGTTTTCGGAAAGAACGCGTCAAGGGACACGAGACGCGGGCTTACTTGAAAATTCCAGCGCATTCATCGCCGATCGAAATCGAACTGTCCACGGCCGTGGGCTCGAAGGAAAGCGCTGGAGCGCTCTTGGCGGCACGAGTTCGTTCATCGCCTCCGACACCCGTGGTTCAACAGCCAGCTCGTTCTGCTGCGCCCGCCGTTTTCTCCGGCGATTCGAAAATGCGATGGCCAGCCGCGGGCGACGCGTTTTATCGCGTCGAGCATTTTCCGGCGCCGAAGGAACTCGACTTCTTGGTCGGCGGCATGGATTGGCTGCCGGATGGAAATCTCGCGGTCTGCACCTGGCTTGGCGAAGTTTACATTGTCGAGGGAGCACAAGGCCCGGTGGCGGGAGCGCGGTATCGGCGGTTTGCCCGTGGTTTATGCGAGCCGCTCGGCTTGACTGTTCATGATGGGAAAATTTACGTCGCGCAAAAAACCGGGTTGACCCGGCTCACGGATACGGACGGAGATGGCCAGGCTGATTTGTACGAAAACATCAATGACAGCTGGGGCTTTACCGGAAATTACCACGCTTACTCATTCGGGCCGGCCATCGGCGCGAATGGCAATATGTTCATGTTTATCACAGGTCAGCGCGGTCGTTGGGAAATTCCGTTCGTCGGCTGGTGTTTGGAAATTTCTCGGGACGGGATCGCCGCACCGTTTTGCAGCGGACTGCGCGTTCCGAACGGTTGGGAGATTTTTGGGCCGGACCACGATCTGTTCGTCACGGATAACCAGGGGAATTGGGTGGGCGCTTGCAAGCTGAACCATTTAAAGCGTGGAAAGTTTTACGCGTTTCCCTCAGGCCAGCCCGCGCCTCGTGACAACTTCGGGAAGCTCATTCCGTTTGAACCGCCAGCACTTTGGTTTCCGCGAAGTTTGGCCCCGTCCGCGAGCGGGATTACGACCATTCGAGATGACCGATTTGGTCCTTTCCAAGGGCAGATGCTGATCGGCGATTTTCAAAATGCCATTGTCATGCGGGTCGCGCTCGAAAAAGTGAAAGGCGAATGGCAGGGCGTGGTCTGGCCGTTCAGCAAAGGTTTTCTGTCCGCGGTAAACCGGGTCGCCTACGGCCCTGACAGCAAGCTTTATGTCGGCGGGTGCAAGCGGACCTGGTCCGCCGCCGGCCTGCTCGAATACTGCCTCGATCGAGTTTCTTTCACTGGAAAAATTCCGTTCGAGGTAAAAGAAGCACACGCCCGAAAAGATGGGCTGCAGCTGATCTTTACCGCGCCCGTGGATGTCGCGGCGGCCTCAGATCCGCAAAACTTCGCCGTCAGCCAGTTCACCTATCGGTATAGCGCGGAGTATGGCTCGCCCGAGATTGATCAATCGGGAAAAGAGAATAGCGCGACAGAGATTGCGATCAGTGGGATCGAACTGAGCCCGGATCATCGCGAACTCACGCTGCGGTTGGACGGTTGGAAAACTGGGTTTGTGACCGCGGTGCGGATGCTCGATTTGAAGAGCGAAGCTGGGCAACCGCTCTGGCACGATCGATTTTATTACACGTTGAACGCCTGGCCGGAGTGACGGTGCGTCGGTGGGACGGTGCGACGGTGCGTCAGTGCGGCGGTTTTTAGCGCTCTTGACGCCTTTAACGTTTCTAACGCCTTTAACGTTTCTAACGTTTCTAACGTTTTTAACCTTCTACCCGCTTTTCCCGCCTGGGCTACTTTTTCTCGGGATTGATGCAGCGAACGGCTTTCCAATGGCCGAGGAAATCGATCCGTTCGAGCCGATCGATTTGGAGGCCGGTGTTTTCGAGGAGCGTGTGCAGATTTAAATCCGTCCTGAAGCCAATCCGATAGCAGAACGGGGAGATGATTTTTTCCCAAAAGCCAACGAATGGATTGTCGCTCAAGAAATGGTTGAGGAAAACGAGATAACCTCCGGGCCGGCAGACCCGCTTCATTTCTTCGACGACTTGCACCGGATTGGGCACGGTCGAGATGAAGTAGGCGGCCAGAACGCGGTCGTACGAGTTGTCCGGCAGGTCCAGTTCGGTGGCATCCATTTTAAGGAGCCGGACGTGATTAAGCTGGAGGTTCTGCACCCGTTTCTGGGCCTGATCCAGCATCTTTTGCGAAAGATCGATCCCGGTGATTTCGACGTTGCGGGAAAGCAGCGGCAAGGAAAGTCCCGTGCCGACGCCCACCTCGAGTAATTTCGCGCCAGGCCAAAGATTCAATAATGCGGGCGCCATTTCTCTTCCGCTTTGGAAGACCTTGCCAAACACAAAGTCGTAAATGCTCGAATAAGCATTGTAGACCCTCTCCATGTATTGGACGGACATTTTAACTCCTATGGATTGGTTTTATTCCGCGCGCAGCGGTAGACAAGCAGCGGCCTTGGCTTTCGGAAGCTTGGGGGCGGATTTTCCCGGTTGATTCATTCGCGTGCGGCCAAGCTTGTATCTCTTTGACCGGTTAAATCAAAGGAAAAACTTCTGGCCAGAGAATTTGCAAGCGCGCTATTTTCTCGAACATGATTCCGCGCCTCCCCTCGCTTTGGTTTTGTTTCACTCTTTGCCTCGTCGGTTTTCGGCCCGCCTTGGCCGAGAATGGCAACCGCTTTGCCCACCTCGAGGAAGCCGATCCTTTCTACGTATCGCGCACTTTTCCAAAATTGGCCACACCCCAATGGGTCGGCGAACCAGGCGTCGACGCGGTCGTGATCCTCGCGGTTGATGACATGCGCGAGCCGAAAAAATATGAAGCGTTTCTCCGCCCGCTCTTGAATCGTCTCAAAAAAATCGATGGACGCGCGCCGGTGAGCATCATGGCCAACGCGCTCGACGCCCGCGATCCGCAGTTGGCGGCCTGGCTCGCGGAAGGGCTTTCGCTCGACGTGCACACGCTGACTCATCCCTGTCCGCTTCTGGCCAAAGGAAATTTTGACGCCGCCGCCACCAATTACCACAACGGCGTCGATTTGCTTTTCCAAATTCAAGGAAACACGCCCGTCGCTTTTCGAATGCCATGCTGCGATTCGATTAACAGCCCCAGCCCGCGATTTTATGCGGAGATCTTCAACAACGTCAGCCAGGGCGGACATTTTCTTACGATCGATTCGTCCGTGATGAACTTAACCACGCCCAAAGACGAAGCACTGCCCAAGGCGCTGACCACCGATCCGGATGGGCGCGAGAAATTCCGCAAGTACGTTCCGTTTCCTTCCTTCGTCACCACCATCGAGGATTATCCGTATCCCTACGTGATCGGCCGTCTCTGCTGGGAATTCCCCGCCATGGCCCCGAGCGATTGGGAAGCGCAACACGTGCATGGGCCGACCAACGCGATCACCGTCGCCGATTGGAAAGCCGCGCTCGACGCGACCGTCCTTAAGCAGGGGACGTTCACGTTCATTTTTCATCCGCACGGCTGGATCAAAGCGGAACAGTTGGTCGAGTTCGTCGATTACGCGGTTGAGAAATATGGCAAGAAGGTAAAGTTTCTAAACTTCGCCGAGGCTCAGCGCCGCCTGAACGAAACTCTTCTCTCAGGCCAGCCGCTGCGCGACGCCACCGGAGGCGACAACGGCGTGCGATTGCTCGACTTGAACCGCGATGGCTTCCTGGACGTGGTTATCGGAAACGAGCGCCTCCAGAAAACGCGCCTCTGGGATCCGGCGCGGCATGTTTGGAACGATTTTTCGTTCCCCGCCAAGTTGGTTTCCCCCGCAGCGAACGGCCATCCAGCCGCAGCGGAGATTGGTTTCGGAACGATCGGCGCGAATCACCGCACCGCTCTCTTCGATTGGGGGCGCGAGAGCGTTTGGACTTTGAACGGAAACGCATGGAAAGAAGAACGCGGCTTGTGGCGGGGGCTCGATCGCATCACCGCCAATCCAGCCGAATCGACAGGCGCCGATCGCGGAATTCGGCTGCGGGATCTGGACGGTGATGGGCAGACGGAAGTGATTGTTTCCAACCCGCGTCAAAACGTGATCCTGGGCTGGTCCGAGGGGACAGCGAGTTGGAATCCGTTGCCGTACGCTTTGCCGCCGGGCGTTACGATTGTGAATGCCGCCGGCGAGGACAACGGACTGCGCTTCGTCGACCTGAACGAGGACGGCTCTGACGATTTGGTGTTGTCGAATGAAAAGTCATGTTCGATCCATCTGTTCGTCGCGCAAGCGTTCCTCGGATTCCAACAAGGCTGGTCGCGTGAAGTGATGCGCGCCAATCGCGGTGATTCGGGCGAACTGCCCATGATCGTGCGCAGCGGTCCGCATCGCAGCAACGGCGCGTGGTTCCACTCACGCCAACTTTGGGTGCAAAACGAAGACACGGCGACATTGCCCGATTTGGTGGACCGTCGTTCCTACGAACAATTGCTGGCTGGACTGCAGCCTCCTGCCAAATCGCCGCAAGCTTCGCTCGAATCAATCCACGTCCGGCCCGGGTTCAAAGTCGAATTGGTCGCGACCGAGCCGCTCGTGGAAGATCCCGTCGCTTTCGATTGGAGCGCGGATGGAAAATTGTGGGTTGTCGAAATGGGCGATTACCCGCTGGGCCTGGACGGGCATGGGAAACCGGGCGGAAAAGTAAAATACCTCGAAGATACCGATGGGGATGGCCGCTACGACAAAGTCACGGTGTTTCTGGAGAATGTGCCGTTCCCGACCGGCGTGTTTCCGTGGCGCAAGGGCGTCATTGTTTCCTCCGCGCCGGAGCTTTTTTATGCCGAGGATGTGAATGGCGATGGCAAAGCCGATTTGCACCGGACGTTGTTTCGCGGATTTGGCGAGGGCAATCAGCAGCATCGGTTGAACGGGTTCGATTATGGTTTGGACAATTGGCTGCACGGAGCGAATGGCGATAGCGGCGGTGAAATTCGCGCAATCGACCGGCTCAGGGAAAACGGCTCAGCCGCCCTGTCGCGCAAACCGGTCAGCTTGCGCGGACATGATTTCCGATTTCAGCCTGATACGGGCGAATTCGAAGCGATCGAAGGCCAGACGCAATTCGGCCGGCATCGTGATGATTGGGGGAATTGGTTCGGCAACAATAATCCGACGTGGCTCTGGCATTACTTCATCCCGGAGCGTTACGTCGCGCGAAATCCATTTCTGGCGGTGAGATCGTTGAAAGAATATCTCGCCAACTCGCCCGACCCGACCCGCGTTTTCGCGATTAGCCGGACGATCCAACGATTCAATGACATCGGCGCGCTCGGCCATGTCACCTCGGGCAACAGCGCAACGCCATATCGCGATGAGCTGTTCGGGCCGGAATTCGCCAGCAGCATTTTTATCAGCGAGCCCGTTCATAATGTGGTTCATCGCGAAGTGCTCGAACCCAACGGCCCGACCTTCACGAGCCATCGCGCCCGCGGCGAAGAGCAGATCGAGTTCCTGGCCTCGGCCGATAATTGGTTCCGGCCAACGATGCTGAAAATCGGACCCGATGGCGCGCTCTACATTTGCGACATGTACCGGCTCGTCATCGAGCACCCGGAATGGATTCCGAAGGACACGCAAAAGAGTTTGGACCTCCGGGCGGGGAGCGACAAAGGCCGCATTTATCGTGTCTATCCCGAAGGCGCAAAACTGCGAACGGTCCCGCGCTTGGATCGATTGAACACGCAACAATTGACCGACGCGTTGGATAGTCCGAATGGCTGGCAACGCGACACCGCTCAGCGATTGCTGGTTCACGCCGCAGATCCAGCAGCGGCGCCGCTCTTGAAAAAGCTGGCTGCGGCCAATCCGCATGCAAAGACTCGCGTTCAAGCGCTCGCCACGTTGGATGGACTCGGCGCGTTAACGCCGGAGATTCTCTTGTCCGCCCTGCGCGATCGCGATGCTCATGTTCGGGAAGAAGCTGTCCGGCTGGCCGAATCGTTCTATGCGGCTCGCTTCATGAATCCGGGCGCGGTCCCGCCGCCCGCTCAGAAAAAACGGGACGCGAGCCGGGATGGGTTGCTGAAAGGAGTTTTCGCGCTGGCCAAGGATGAGTCGATCCGAGTGCGGTATCAACTCGCGCTTTCGCTGGGCAGCATGGGCGGACCAGAGGCGGGCAAAACGCTGGCGCAACTCGCCGCGAGCGATTTTTCGAACCCGCAAGTGCAACTCGCGGTCATGAGCTCGGCGGTGCCCCATTTGCCGGTGCTCATGGAAAGCGCTGTTTCCAAAGGGCGTCCCTCCGTGGTCAACAGCGATTTCCTCGAACAATTGCTCGGGTTGGCTGCATCGTCCGAAAATATGGATTCGCTCCAGCTCGGGTTGCGCGCGTTGGCGCAGCCGGCCACGGGCGGGTTTGCCGCGTGGCAATTCAGCGCGCTGGCCGGATTGCTCGACGCCCTCGATCGCCGCGGCGGTTCGCTGGCAAAACTCGGGAAGGATTCCGCCGGATTGGAAAACGACGTGAGGGGACTGCAGCCGTTGTTCACTCAGGCGCGGCGGATTGCTCTCGATGAATCGGCTCGCGCGGAAGACCGTGCGCTCGGAGTCCGATTGATCGGCCGCGGGATGAATGGGGCGGCGGCCGAAGACTTGGACGAATTGGGCAGGTTGTTGTCCCCCCAGGTTCCAGGCGCTGTTCAAGAAGCCGCGCTGCGGACCTTATCCGCGCGGAAAGAGAAGAGATTGGCGGGTTTCATGATCAGGGGATTCAGGAGTTTGAGTCCACGATTGCGGACCGAGGTGTTGAATGTGTTGCTGACGCGGCCAGAATGGACGCACCAATTGCTGGACGCTGTGGCTGATGGGACCGTTGCGCCGGCGCAAATCGATGCCTCACGCCGGCAGAAATTGTTGGCCAGCTCAAATTCCTCCGTTCGTGAGAAAGCCGAAAAACTATTCAACGCAGTGCAATCGGACCGGCAGCGGGTCTTGAAACAATACGAGGAAGTCGCGCGGCTCAAAGGCGACGCCGGGCGGGGCGCATCACTCTTCCAGCAAAACTGCGCGGCGTGCCATCGGTTCAAGGAACAAGGTTCGAGCGTCGGGCCTGACCTTGGGATGACCGCGGACAAATCGGTTTCAGCTTTGCTGGTCGCGATTCTCGATCCGAACGCCGCGCTCGAGTCGCGTTACGCGAGTTTCTTGGCGGTCATGAGCGATGACCGCGAACTCAGCGGCGTGATTTCCTCCGAAACGCCGAATAGCATCACCTTGAAATTGCAGGGCGGCACGGAGGAAACGATCTTGCGGTCGAATATCAAGGAGCTGGCCAGCTCCGGCCTTTCGCTAATGCCGGAAGGTTTCGAGAACGTGCTCAAGCCGCAGGAACTGGCGGATGTGATCGCCTTTTTGCGGACCAATTGAGGTCGGTGGGACGGTGCGGCGGTGCGACCGTGTGACGGCGCGACGGTTTTAACGCTTTTAACCTCTTTAACCTTTTTAACGCTCTCGACGGTGGGACGGACGATTAACCCTTTAAACTCTAGAATTCCTTGGCGAGTTCCTCCCACAGGTACGCGCTCATGAGCATTCCCTTCGCGAAAATGTTGAGGTCAAACTTTTCGTTCGGCGAATGCGCGTTGTCATCGGGCAAGGCGAGTCCGAGCAACAGCGTCTGAACGCCGAGGATTTTTTTGAAATCGTTAACGATCGGGATCGAGCCGCCCTCGCGCATCAGAATCGGGTCGCGGCCGAATGCTCTTTTCAAAGCACGCAATGCAGCCTGCGCTTGCTTGTTCTCGGGGGAAACCAAATATGGCTCTCCGCCATGGCCGGGAATGAATTCCAACCGAACCGTCGGCGGCGCGATTTTCTTCAAATGTTTTTCCACCAGCTTGCGAACCTTGTCGGGCTTTTGGTTTGGCACTAACCGGAACGTCAACTTCACCCGCGCCCAAGCCGGCACGATGGTTTTGCTGCCGTCGCCTTGATACCCGCTGGTCAGACCGTTGATTTCAATGGTGGGCCGGGCGCTCCGCTGCTCGATGATATTGTAGCCGGCTTCGCCGAAAAGTTTCGGAACGCCGAGGAATTTTTGGTAAGCCGCGGGTTTGTACGGGAAGCGGGCGAGCTGCTTCCGTTCGTAACGTGAGAGCGGTTTGACGTCCTCGTAAAAACCGGGAATGGCCACGCGCCCTTTTTTGTCGCGGAGCGGCGCTAGCAACTGGCAAAGCACCATCGCGGGGTTGTCGACGGTTCCGCCGAAAATGCCCGAGTGCAGGTCGCGGTTCGGGCCGTGCACGATCACTTCGAGCGCGCTGATCCCGCGAAGCGCATACGTGAGGGCCGGATGTTGGGGGCTGGGCATGCCGGTGTCGGAAATGACAATGGCATCGCAGCGGAGTTCGTCGGAATGCTGCGTCAGGAAAGGACCGAGACTGCTGCTGCCGACCTCTTCTTCCCCTTCAATCAGGAACGTGATGTCGCAGGGCAGCTCAGTTTTGGTTTTCAGATAAGCTTCGACAGCGCTGAGATGGGCCAGGTGCTGGCCTTTGTTGTCGCTGGCGCCGCGGCCGAACATCTTCCCATCCGTAATCCGCGGCTCGAACGGCGGGGATTTCCAAAGTTCAAATGGTTCCGGAGGTTGAACGTCGTAATGGCCGTAAACGACGAAGTGCGGACGCTGCCCTCCGTTATGATTGCGCGGCGTCTTAGCGATCAGGATCGGGTTGCCGCTGGTCGGGTAAAGCTCGCTTTGCAGGCCAAGTTTGCGGCAATACGCGAGCAGCCATTCCGCGCAGTCGGACAGGTCCTTCCGATGCTGCGGTTGAGCCGAGACGCTGGGGAACCGGACATAATCCGAAAGGGTCGTCACGAACCGTTCCCGATTTTTCTGGAGGAAATCTTCGATAGGCTGCATGGCAGAATCGTCAATCGACAATGGCCAATCGTCAAAGGGATTTTGGATTTTGGATTCGCGATTTGCCATTTGCCATCTGCCATCTCCCATCTCCCTGCCCTGGTCGGCGTGCGTCGGTGGGTCACGACCGGCGAAAGTTATTCCTCTCGCGCGCTGAGCAGCTTCACGATCCTTTTATGGGCGCTGGGAAACGGCAGATCCTTCAGATCATCAATTCGGCGCCATTCACCGGCGAATTCGGGAATCGGCGTCGTGCGTCCGATGTTCGCGCGGAAAACTTGCATCGTAATTCGATAGCGGGTGATGGCGTGACGGATCGTCGTGATTGGCGTGAATTTTCGCGCTGGAAGTCCCTTAAAGAGCACCTTCGCGTCGGTCGAGCCGACTTCGTGGTTTGGAAATTCCCACAAGCCTCCATTCACGACACGGGCTGGGCGTTGCCGCACCAGGACCCGATTGTTCCGATCGAGAACGAATGCGTGGAAAAAACGGCTGGTCGTTTTCGGACGGCGGGCCAGATTCGGGAGGTTCTGTTGTTCGTCGCGTTTGAAGGCAAAACAATTATTCCGAATCGGGCATTCGGCGCAATGCGGCAAGCGCGGAACACAAATCGTCGCGCCCAACTCCATCAATGCTTCATTGAGGGCTCCGGCGTTTCCCGGGCCAATCGCTGCCGCAGTCTGAACCAGAAGTTCAGCGAGCTGCCAAAACTTTTTTTTGCCCTCGCCGCTCTGAGGCTCGTGTGCAATCCCAAAGGCGCGCGCAAGGACGCGAATCACATTGCCGTCGAGGATCGGCGTCGGTTGATCGAACGAGATGCTGCAAATCGCGCCGGCTGTATACGGCCCAATGCCTGGGAGAGCGAGCCAATCTGTGTGCGAACTGGGCAACTCGCCGCCGTGTTCGCCAACGAGGATTTGCGCAGCTCGATGGAGTTGCCGCGCGCGGGTGTAATAACCGAGACCTTCCCAGAATTTAAGAACCTCCTGCAATGGGGCGCTCGCCACCGTTCGAACGTTGGGGAACCGGCGCATCCAGCGTTGAAAATAAGGAATGACAGTGTTGACCTGGGTCTGCTGGAGCATGATTTCCGAAATCCAAACCGAGTAAGGATTTCGTTCTCGGCGCCACGGCAGATCGCGCGCGGCCTTTGCGAACCAAGCCAGGATGCAACGAACGATCTGCTGGCGCCAAGCCACCGCGCAAATAGATTCTTCTTTCGACATTCTCGTCGCAAAACCTCTCAGAGTCTTAGATCGATCAAAGCCGAAATTAGCGCTTCGGATTTAAATGCCCTCATTTTTTAAGTATCGCGTTGGCTGCAACGAAGGTTGCGGCGGCGCTCTTACAGTCCGCGGGCCACATATTCCAGCGCGATCAAGCTGTAGGCCGTGACGAGCACAGGATCCTTCTCCCACCAACGGCCGTTTTCGTTGACCCAGAATCCTTCTTTGTGCTGCAAGTTCAGCAATTTTTTCGCAAGGCCCTCCCGCCAGTTAATCTCTTTGCCCGCGAACGGCATTTGATCGGCGTCGTAGGCCGAGAGCGCTTTCGCCATCGTGTGGTAATAATAATAAAGGCCCTCAGGCCCGAGCGCCGGGTTCTCGTCCAAGGTGAAGTTCTTCCTCAACCAATCGACCACCGCGATCACGCGCGGATCATCCCGTCGAACATCCGCGTAAATGTAGCTGAGCAACCCCGCGTAGCTGATGCTGCCGTAAGAACGAAGCGCGATGCGGCCGTTGGGCAATGTCATGGGCGCGGCTTCACTTTTTTCGGGCGAATAAACAAAACCGCCTTTGTTTTGCGGATCGGCGCTCGCCCACGGCTGTTTGTTGTGCGACGGAAGATTTTGGCAGCGTTGAATGAATTCGATCACGGCCGGCCAGTTTAATTCTTTTAAATCGCTCTTGGGCAGGTCGCGAACGGTGTCCTTCGAATAATAGAGCGCTTCCAGAGCTGTCAACGTGTTCGACATATCGGAACGATCCGCACTTTGTCCGTAGCCAATCCCGCCATCCATCGGATGATCCAGCTTGCCAGGTTCGCCCAGGTCAATCTGCTCCGTGATGACGAACTCGCGCGCGCGGCGAATGAGTGGGTCGAATTTCGGCTGGTGCGCGGCCGCCAAAGCGAGCAGCGCCAGCGACGTGTTGTAATTTTGAAGCTTGCTGTGGTAAATCCCGCCGTCCGGCTTGACGTAGCGCAGCAGCGCGTCGTAGCCGCGCTGGACGAATTCCGGCGGATTTTTCCGCAGCTCACCCGAAGGCTGGCCCATGCAAGCGGTCAAAGCGAGAGCGGTAACCGCGGGAGCTTCCGCGTCAGACCACGTGCCGTCCTTGGCCTGTTGCGTCTTGAGCCACGCGATGCCTTTGTCGATCGCGTGCTGGACTTCGTTGTAGAGGGAAAGATTCTGGTGTGAGGAAGCCTGCTCGGCTGGCAAAACGGTGGTCGAGGCAGCCAACGCCAACGAGCAAAAAGTCTGGGCGAATTTCATAGCGGAAAATTTGCTGCAGAACTGTCGTCGAAATCATTCCCCGAAGCAAACGCCAAACGTTCTGGCCGCCTCTCCATGAACTTGAATGGACGCGCTCCACTCAGCCAAACCACCTAGTCGCGCCTAGGCCGAATTATCGATGGCCTTATCCACATTTTTTGCGTAACTTACCCGCAAACAACGATTGGCTCCTTCGCTTTCCATTCTGTTTGGGTCGTCTCGCCTGAACTGCGTCAGCAGATTGCTCGTGTTTGTCGTTTTCTCCATGGTGGCTTGGACTCTCGCAGCCGCGGATTCAGCTCCAGCCCAAGCGGCCGCTTCTCCCTCCGACATTTCTTCCCCCGCGGTGCTCGTGAAGGAGTATTGCGCTGATTGCCACGATCAAGATGCGAAGAAAGGCGGCGTGGATCTGGCGAGCATTACCGCCGAAGATTTCAGCCATCATCCAGAAATCTGGGAGAAGGTAGTCCGCAAACTTCGCGTGCGCCAAATGCCGCCCATTGGAAAGCCGCGCCCGGACGACAGCACGTATGACGCGGTCGTGGCGCGGGTGGCTGAAGCGCTGGACAGCGTGTCGGCGCACCAGCCCAATCCTGGACGGACTGAAACTTTCCGCCGGCTGAATCGGACAGAATATCAGAATGCCATCCGCGATCTTCTGGCGGTCGAGATCGATGCCTCCGTGTTGCTGCCGAAGGACGACGCCAGCCACGGCTTCGACAATGTGACCGTGGGCGACTTATCGCCGACGCTGTTGGATCGTTATATTTCCGCGGCGCAGAAGATTAGCCGTCTGGCTGTGGGCACTCCCCGACGGACGCCCGGAGGCGATACATTTCGAGTGCGGGCCGACCTCACGCAGGAGGAACATGTGGAAGGTTTGCCCATTGGAACTCGGGGCGGCCTGCTGCTTCCGTACACGTTCCCGCAGGACGCCGAGTACGAAATTCAAATTCGCCTCGCGCGAGATCGGAATGAACATATCGAAGGTTTAAACGGACGGCACGAGCTGGAAATCTTGATGGATCGGGAGCGGCTGAAACTGTTCACGGTGGCGCCGCCGCCCGGAGGCGAAAACTACGACAGCGTTGACGCTCAATTGAAGCTGCGCGTTCCTGTGACAGCTGGCCCGCACCAACTCGGGATCACCTTTCTGAAAAACCCTTCCGAGCTGCTCGAAACGAAGCGCCAGCCATATCAGGCCCACTTCAACATGCACCGGCATCCGCGGCTGACGCCGGCGATTTATCAAGTGTCGATTAACGGCCCGTACGCTGCGAAAGGCCCGGGCGACACGCCGAGCCGTCGCAAGATTCTCGTCAAGCGGCCCACCGGGCCAAACGACGAGGAGAATTGCGCGAAAGCGATCTTGTCGACGCTGATGAAACGGGCGTATCGGCGCCCGGTGACTGACGAAGACATGAGAAAGCCGTTGCAATTTTTCCGCACGGCGCGAGCCGAGGAAGGTTTCGACGCCGGAATTGAAGCGGCCCTCAGCGCAATCTTAGTGAGCCCGCACTTTTTGTTTCGGATCGAGGAAGACCCGCCGGAAGCCCAACCGAACACGGTTTACCAAATCAGTGACGTCGATTTGGCCTCGCGGCTGTCGTTCTTTCTCTGGAGCAGCATTCCGGATGATGAGTTGCTCGATTGCGCGATCGAAGGGAAACTCAATCAGCCAGCTGTGCTCGAGAGACAAGTCCGGCGCATGCTCGCGGACGAACGGTCGCGCGCTTTAGTGAGCAATTTCGCCGGGCAATGGCTTTATCTTCGCAACCTGGAATCAATCACTCCGGATTTGCGCCTTTTCCCGGACTTTGATGACAACCTCCGGCAAGCGTTCCTGCGTGAAACGGAGTTGCTTTTCGAATCGGTCCTCCGCGATGACCGCAGCGTGCTTGATCTGCTGAAGACCGATCACACCTTCGTCAACGAACGCCTCGCGAAACACTACGGAATTCCGCACGTTTACGGCAGCCGCTTCCGGCGCATCGCTTGCGACGAAGGGAGCGAACGCGGGGGGCTCCTGCGCCAGGGGAGCATTCTGACAGTGACCTCCTATGCCACACGCACGTCGCCGGTGGTTCGCGGAAAATGGATTCTCGAAAACATTTTCGGCTCGCCGCCTCCGCCGCCTCTGCCCAACGTGCCGGCGCTGAAAGAGAACACCGTCTCAGCGACCCTTTCCGTGCGCGAACGTTTGGCGGAGCATCGCGCGAATTCCGCCTGCGCGAGCTGCCACAATCTGATGGATCCGGTTGGATTTGCCTTGGAAAACTTCGACGCGGTCGGCCGCTGGCGAACGGTGGAAGAGGGGAAACCGGTGGACGCTTCCGGCGGGCTTCCGGATGGAAGCAAATTTGCCGGGGTGCGCGGGCTTGAAGAAGCTTTGTTGAAGCGCCCCGAAATTTTTGTGGGCACGCTCACCGAAAAACTGCTCACGTTCGCCTTGGGCCGTGGCATTGAATATTACGACGCGCCAGCGGTTCGCAAAATCGTGCGCGAGGCGCAGGCCGAAAACTTTCGCTTCTCCTCAGTCATCCTTGGAATTGTTCAAAGCACGCCGTTCAAAATGAGGAAATCACTATGATGATCATCACAAAAAGGGCCCTGCCGCGGCGGACATTCTTGCGAGGCGTCGGCGCTACGCTGGCGCTGCCATTGTTGGACGCCATGGTTCCAGCGGGCACAGTCCTCGCCAAGACTCCAGCCAATCCAGTTCGGCGGTTGGGTTTTGTTTTCATGCCGATGGGCTGTGATATCAGCCGCTGGACTCCGCCGGGCGAGGGCAAGCTCGGGGAGTTGTCGCCGATTCTCAGCTCGCTCGCGCCAGTGAAAGAACACGTCACCGTTCTCACGAATTTGGAATTGCAGAATGCGTATCCGGGAACGCACGCGACGTCGAATGCCGCTTTCCTGAGCGCAGCCAAAGCCAAGCTGACCGAGAGCAGCGATTATTATCTGGGAACAACGGTGGACCAGATTGCCGCGAAACAAATCGGACAGGAGACGCAGCTTCCGTCGTTGGAGCTGGCCATGGACCTTCTGCAAACGGTGGGCCAATGCGACAATGGCTACGCCTGCGTTTACCAAAACAATCTCTCCTGGTCTTCGCCCACCACCCCGTTGCCAGCGGAAGCGCACCCGCGGATCGTGTTCGAAAGCTTGTTCGGCGACGGCGGCAGCATCGCGGACCGGCGCGCTGCGCTCAAAAAACGAGCGAGTCTCCTCGATTCATTCAACGACGATATCGCGCGGTTGAAACGCCAGCTCGGTCCGAGTGATCGCGCCAAAGTGAGCCATTATCTCGAGACGGTGCGCGAGGTCGAACGCCGTATTCAGAAAGCCGAAGCCGATGCGGCGGATAATCCGCTGCCGGATTTGGACCGGCCCGTCGGCGTTCCCGCTGCTTATGCGGATCACGCCCGGCTGATGTTCGACTTGCAATTGTTGGCGCTCCAGGGCGACGTCACGCGGGTGACCACATTCCAACTCGCGCGGGAAACCAGCTCGAGAACTTATCCCGAAATCGGGGTGCCCGATCCGCATCACCCGCTCACGCATCACGGGAACGATCCGGAAAAGATCGCTCGCATGGCCAAGATCAACCAATTCCACGTGTCGCTGTTTGCGGAGTTTGTCGGAAAATTGAAAGCCACGCCCGACGGCAACGGCTCGCTCTTGGATCACTCGCTGTTTCTTTATGGCAGCGGCATGGGCAATCCGAATGTCCACGATCATACGAACCTGCCGGTCATCGTGGCGGGCGGCGCTGCCGGTGGAATGAAGGGCGGCCGGCACATCCGATTTCAAAAGCCGACGCCGCTGGCCAGCTTGCATTTGACCCTGCTGGACAAAGTCGGTGTTCGTCTCGACTCCTTTGCCGATAGCCAAGGCAAACTGGAAGGCCTGTTCGGTCCGTTGCCCGTGTGAAAACCGCACCACTTCGCATGAACTCGAGCATCCCCGGAGCGCAGCTGTGTTCATCGGACCAGCCGCAGCACGGTGTGACGTTCGTGGCCGGGTGGTCTTTAAGCCACGATAGAAGCGGCCAAACGATTTCGACACAAACCTCGGATGGAAGTGCTGCGGCTGGTGCTCCAGGCGATGTGTGCGGATCGAAACAGGGCCTGGTTCGCACACAGCCGCGCTCCGCAGGTTCATGGGTCCATGGATTTCGTGCTTCGGATTTAAGTGTCCTCATTTCGAATTTCAAATTCCTTTGGCTAGCGATAATCATTTCTCTTCTGCTTTCTGGCATATCGTTCGGCGCCGAGGTCCCCCTTCCGGAGGCGGTAGAAAAGCGCGATCACGCTGCCATTCAGGCTTTTCTAGAAAAGCACGCCGATGTGAATTCACCCCAGCCCGACGGCATGACCGCGCTGCACTGGGCTGCGTACCAGGACGATTTCGAGACCGCGAAACTGCTCGTGAACGCCGGCGCGAATGTGAAAGCGGAAAATCGTTACGGCGTGACGCCGCTCTCGCTCGCCTGCCTGAATGGCAATGCCGAACTAGTCGAATTGCTCCTGAACGCCGGGGCCGATCCGAATACGACCGTTCGCGGAGGAGAAACAGTTTTGATGACCGCGGCGCGAACGGGGAAGAGCGGCTCTGTCAGAGCGCTCCTCGCGCATGGCGCGGACGCCAATGCGAAAGAGCGGCGCGGGCAAACAGCGATCATGTGGGCCGCGGCCGAAGGCTATGCTCCTGTGGTTGATTTGCTGCTGAAGGCCGGCGCCGATTTTCGCAGCTCTCTGGATTACGGATTTACTCCCTTTTTCTTCGCTGTTCGCGAAGGCCGCACAGACGCCGCTCGCGTTCTGTTAAAGGCTGGCGTTGGCATCAACGACGTGATGCAGCCTCTAAAAACTTCCGGCAAAAGCCCGAGGAAAGGGACAAGCGCGCTGATTTTGGCGGTCGAAAACGGACACTTCGAATTGGCCGTCGCGCTCTTGGAAGCCGGCGCGGACCCGAATGACCAGCGCTCCGGTTTCACGGCGCTGCACACTTTGACTTGGGTGCGCAAACCGAATCGCGGCGATGGCGATGATGGGGATCCGGCGCCCATTGGTTCGGGCAGCTTGAGCAGCTTGCAATTCGTCCGGGAATTGGTTCGGCACGGGGCCGACGTGAACGCGCGTCTCAAGAGCGGCCGATCGGGCCGCGGGCAGCTCAGCCGACTTGGCGCGACGCCATTCATGTTGGCGGCCGTCACGGACGATGCGCCATTGATGCGTTTGCTCGTTGAGTTCGGCGCGGACCCGCTGCTGGAGAACGAAACACATAGCACGCCGTTAATGGCCGCGGCTGGGCTCGGAACACTCGCGCCGACGGAGGAAGCCGGGACCGAACCGGAAGCTTTGGAAGCGGTCGAGTTGGCCTTGCAACTCGGAGGAGATGTGAATGCGGTCGATGCCAATGGCGAAACGGCCATGCACGGCGCGGCCTACAAGAGCTTTCCGAAGGTGGTGGAGTTTCTCGCGCAAAAAGGGGCCAAGATCGAGATCTGGAACCGGACGAACAAATACGGGTGGACTCCACTCAAGATTGCTGAGGGGTACCGGCCCGGGAATTTCAAGCCATCCGCAGAAACGATCGCTGCATTCCATCGCGTCATGCTGGCTGCTGGAGTGACGCCACCGACCAACAGCGCCCCGGTGGCTGCTGCGGCTCAGGCGGACTATTCAGCTGACACTTCCAAAAAGCGCGCGCAATAGATCCATGCCACCGGCTCGAATCTGCTGTGGACATTCTCGTAGAAAAATCTTTCGGATGATTAGATAACTCAAATCCGAAATCCGAAATCCGAAATCTGAAACGAGGCCCTGGCTCGCGGTTGACTTTATCGAAAGCCGCTGTTCGTTTTGAGCTTTTGAGATTTTCGTGTTTCGAGTTTGTTTCGAGTTTCGGATTTCGGATTTCGGATTTCCTGCTTTTGATTTAATGCTTTTCCTCCTGTGAAACGGCCTTCATGGAGTTGCTGAAATTCCTTCACGGTCAGCAACCGACCAGTCTGCGTGATTTTTCGCACGTTGCTCAAATAAGATGGGGTTCAACCGCGGCTTCGAACTGTCCGTGCCTCCGTTTACCTGCCAAAAGCAACATTTCTGAACCGGCAAGCCGCTTGCTTGAGGTCTGGCGCAGGCCGCAACCCAAGGTCCCGCCAAGGAGCCCGTTCTTCCGTTCGTGACTTCTTACGCGCGCCACTTTGCGCCGGCCAGCTCAAGACTATGAAAACAGGTTATTTGATTGATATGGATGGGGTGATTTACCGGGAGAACCAGCTCATTAGCGGCGCGGATGAGTTCGTTCAGTCGCTCATCGCGACGGGCACGCCGTTTTTATTCTTAACGAATAATTCCGCCCCGACCCCGGAGGACCTCGCCGTCCGCCTGAGGCATCTCGGGATTTCCGGAGTTTCCCCGCGGCAGTTCTATACCTCCGCCATGAATACCGCTGATTTCCTGAGCGAAGTGGATCCGAACTGCACGGTTTTCGTCATCGGCGAAGGCGGCCTGCTGGCCGCGCTGCACGAACAGAAGATTGCCAGCGACTCGCTGCACCCGCGCTATGTCGTCGTGGGCGAAGGCGCGGCAAGCATGGAGCGGTTGGGCAAAGCTCATGAGTGTATTGAGCGGGGAGCGCGCTTGTTGGTGACCAACCCGGATAACTGGTGCCCGGTTTCGAGTGAGAAAACGCGGCCAGGAGCAGGTTCGACCGCGGCGTTTCTCGAAGCGAGCAGCGGCCGTCGAGCCTATTATCTGGGCAAGCCGAATACCTACATGTTTCATCGGGCACGGCGGAAATTATCCGAGCTGGCCCTAAGCGCGCCGGAGCAAGTCGTGATGATCGGCGATACGATGGAAACCGACATCCGCGGCGCCTTCGAAGCAGGTTTGCAGTCGTTCCTGGTGTTGAGCGGGTCGACCCAACTGGAAGTCGTCAACGATTATGTCTATCAACCGACGCGGATCCTGCAAACAGTCGGCGAATTGATCGAGGAAGTGAAAAACGGGAAGGCATCCGATCGGCTGAACAGTCCGGCGTTCGCTGAGCCATCTCCCCACTCGAGATCCGGTCACCGGCATCAGACGGACGCGTTCGCTTTCGACAAGCCGCGACCGCGCCCAGCCATGACAAAGTAGCTTTTGAAGCAGCATCGAGGCAGTGGGGGTGCCCCTTTCGCCCAACGACTGCAAGAGGGCGCAATCGGAACGTCGAGTTGGCCATTGCGTGATGCTCGGCGACTTTGGCGCGCTTCGCTTCGACGTGATCTACGAACGGACGTTTCTTTGTGCGCTGCCAACAGAGCTTCGGCTGTCTTACCCGAAGCGGATGGCGCCACTGCTCCGTGCCGGGGGACGACTTGTGGGCATCTTTCTTGATGGAACGCCATCATTCAACGTAACGCTCCAGCACCACCAGAAGCTCCTGCAACTTCTTCTGTCCCTCCGCGGGAGAATGGGCGTGTTCAACGCAATGCTGCATGTGGGAGTGAATCAACGTTTCCGACAGCGACTTGAGGGCTTTTCGCGCGGAAACCAATTGCATCAATATCTCCGAGCAGTCGCGGTCTTCTTCGAGCATCCGCTCAATGGCGTTCAACTGGCCGACGATGCGGCGTACCCGGAGCTTTTGGGCGTCACGCTCGCTGCGGGAATGACTGTGCTTTTTCATGCCAGCGAAGGATAACTGTCGAACCGAAGAAACTCAACCCTTGCTGGCAGATAGGGGGTGGGGGTATGGTCCACCCGTGGATACAAAAGTATTAGCAACCATCGCTGTGACGGGATTCTCCGTCGCCTTCTTCCATGCCGCCATCCCGACGCACTGGCTGCCCTTCGTGCTCGCGGCGCGGGCGCAGCAGTGGAACAAGTCGAAGACTCTGTCAATCACGACCCTGGCGGGTTTCGGGCACGTCGCCTTCACCGCCGCCCTCGGTTTTCTGGTCGCATGGTGCGGCATCCAGTTGAACGACAAGATCGGCGAGTGGTTTCCGTGGATTGCGGGCGGTGCATTGATCGCTTTCGGCCTTTATTATGTGATTCAACAAATTCGCGGTAAAGGGCACCGCCATTCGCACCTATTCGGCGGACACTCGCACAATCACGGCGAAGCCGAACGCGGCTCACACGACGGACTCGTTGTCAATACCGGCCACGGATTCATTGAAATCACCGTGTTTGAAACCGGCGTGCCACCGCAATTCCGGCTTTTTTTTTATGACAAGGACAAGCGGGCGCGTTCCGTGCCTGCGCCTGATCACCTCAAACTTGAAACTGTGCGCCCTGACGGATCGCGTCAAACTTTCGCCTTTCGCGCGGCAGGCGAACACCTCGAATCCACGAGCGACATTCCTGAACCGCACGAGTTCAAGTGCATCGTTCAATTGTCCCGCGGCCGCCACGCGCACACTCAGGAAGTGCAATTTGAGGAACACTACCACGGCCATGCTCATCACGATCATGGCGGGTGCGGCCATGAAGCCGACGCAGTTCAAACGCCGCCGTGCAAATCCGATTGGGCAGCAATTGTTAGCTTGCTCGCGCTGCTGACATTTTCGCCGTGCGAAGGATTTCTGCCGGTCTATGTGTCCGGCGTTCGCTACGGCTGGAGTGGATTCATTCTGCTCACGCTGATTCTGTCGGTTGCAACCGTCGCGGGCATGGTTGTCTTCACCTGGCTCACGCTCGCCGGAATGGAGAAGTTGAAACTGGCGTTTCTCGAAGAATACGAGCGCGGCCTCCTCGGCGGATTGCTCTGCCTGCTTGGGTTGCTGGTGATTATTCTTGAACATTGAAGCTAATGAGCGAACACAAACATGACCACGTCGCTTGTTGCGGCGGAAACGATCAAGAAACCACTTCAGTCCCGACAAGAGACATCAGCGCAAATCGCAGCGAGCAAAACCACCGCACCTTCGCATCTCCCTTCCGCGTGTCTCGCGCCGCGACCGAGGGATTCTCGGTTCCGTGGGGTAACCGAGCAGTCCAGTGAATTTGCGAACGCGACGTTCGCAGATACCGACAACCAACGCTCAACAGAATGGAAAGAAAAACACAGCAATGAAAACAAACATCATCAAGAGCAGCCTCATCGCCTGCGCCGCCTTCGCGCTGGCGTTCAACGTCAATGCCGCAGAGCAGATGAAGCCAATGAAAGGCGGCGAGCACATGCTCATGCAGGGAATCAACACGAAGCAGGAGTTGGATGCCCTCAAAACGGATGACACCATTGCGATGGTCTGTGCCAAGTGCAAAACGGTGTGGGTCACCCGCGTTAAACGAGGCGTGAAGGGCGCCCAACTTTTGATGGAGGGCGGCCAGCCCAAGGAGTTGATCGGCACCCATGCATGCACCGGTTGCAAATCGACTTTAACGGTCGTCGGGCACGCCAAGGGCGACATCACCGAACTCAAGCACAGTTGCAAGGTGTGCGGCGATGATTCCGCCTTCTGTTGCGCGACCAAGCCCGGTAGCGGCGCGACCAAAGGCATGGAGAAGCAGAAGAAGTAGCGGCCGAGCCAGGCGGTGCGTGGGGAGCTTCCAGCTCACACGCCTGCCCGCGCCAGTTCGGCAGGGAAACCTTAACCCCAAGCGTGACTGACCTAGGAACGCGAAAAACAAAACCCAACAGTCCGACTGTGAGAATCTTCCGGAAACGCGATGAAGAAATTCAAGATCCCTCCACTGAAATCACGGACTCTCGCCGGGATTGGAATCTTCCGTCGTACCGGCCCATTGGGCCACTAAGGGGAAAGTTTGTTTGAGGGATTCGGCTCTTGGCGGCATATTGACTCCGTCAGTCAACCAAGTATTCGAGCAGGACATTATGAAACTATTTACGCATAGGACCCTTTTGTTCGTCGCCGCTGTTCTCATGGTATTGCCGCTTGCCGGCTCCGCCGCGGAAAAGAAAGGCGACGAATCCGCGCTCATGGAGCCAGTCAAATCGATTCTCGATCATTATCTGATGATTCAAACCGAACTCGCAAAGGATTCCGTCAAGGGTTTGGATGAACACGCCAATGCCATCGCAAAAGCTGTCAGGGGCGACGAAATGAAAATGCTTTCGCCCGATGTCGCGAAGCAGGCTGAAACGCTCGCAAAAGCTAAAGGCCTGAAAGCTGCTCGTACAGCCTTTAAGCCGCTCAGCGCTTCGCTGGTGAAATATCTCGCGGACAAAAAGGCGGGGAAGGGCGCCTATCACGAGGCATATTGTCCGATGGTCAAAGCAAACTGGTTGCAAAAAGGCACGGGCATCAAGAATCCTTACATGGGCAAGGAGATGCTCGGGTGTGGCACGCTCAAAAACTGATGTAATGACTTTGCCCCTGCTCAAAGCGAGCTTGCGCCGGAGAAAGCCCTGCTGACTCAAGGAAGAGTGATTGGCTGAGGAATGGACTGAGTTGAAGGGGGCACCTCTTCATGGCCAAGTCTTATGCGTCGTTCGGGTTGACGCACTCACTGTTGCAACGGAGCGCGGATCGCTTGCCCAACGTAAATCCCAGGCCGCAACCGGCCAGATTCCACAACGGGAATTCCGTTCAGCAGCACAAATTCAATTCCAGTGGACGTTTTGCCGGGGTCGGAAAACGTCGACTGATCCTCGACAGTTTGCGGGTTAAAGATCGTCAGATCGGCATCAGCGCCGATGCGAATGCGGCCTTTTTGGCGCATGGCAGGCACCCGCGCTTCCAGCCGCTGGGCCGGCATGATTGTCATTTTGCGAAGTGCTGCCATCCAACTGAGTTTCTGTTGTTCTCTCACGTACCGGCCCAATACGCGCGAATAGGTCCCGGCGCCGCGCGGATGCTTTTTAAAACCGTCGCTGGCAATCATCGTCAGGGGATTAGCGACCGCATTCGCGACGATTACTTCAGTGTTGGAGAAAACCAGGACCAACCCTCCTGCTTTGCGGTAACGCTCGAAGCTTTCCGCATTCAACCGTTCGCCCGTAGCAGCCCATTGCAAGTCGCCATAGCTAATACCCAATGACGTTTGCCAGCCGGGCTCGAACAAAGCCGATTGTATTTCGGTCATTCCTGCGGTGTAGGGGTAACACTCCGTCGTCACATCCAGTCCACGGCCTCGAGCCTCCGCGACCATTTGCAGCAAACGCGGCGTCGCCGGCCCGCCGGTGCTTTGCACGTGCACCAGATGGAGCGGCGCGCCCGTCAGCGCAGCCGCCGCCATTACCTCTTCCAATCCTTCAATGCTGCTCCCGGGTTCACGATCCCGGCCATAACGCAAGTGCACGTGACAGGAAGCATGGTATTTGGCGGCGGCGCGGAACATTTCCAGAATTTCCCAACGCGAAGCCGCTGGTGTGTAGGCAATGCCGAAGCCCACGGCGACGGCGCCCTGCCGCAAACCGAGTTCAACCCGCTCGCGCAGTTCGGCCATCTGCCGGTCCGACGCGGGTTCCCGGGCGGCGCGATTCCGGCCCGATGGAACAAACGCGGCTGGGTCGCCAAAAACAGCCATGCGCGTTCCGGGATGGCCGATGCTCACGCCGTAATGGATCACGTTTTTTCCGGCCCGTTCCGCATACCACTTTTCGACGTCGCCAGTTCCAATTTCCAATTCGAACGCTGCGGTTACCCCATCCAGGATCTCGGCCTGGTGATGGTCGTTCGTCATGTCGTGAACGTGCAGATCGATAAATCCGGGAGAAACAATCAAGCCGCGCGCCTCGATGATCCGGCCGCCTGCCAATGGGTCGGTGGAGATCGACTCGATTTTTCCGTTGCGAATTCCAATTTGGCGGACGGCATCTAACCCGGATTCCGGATCGATCACTCGGCCGTTGGCAACCACCACGTCGAACTGTTCGGCGCCAGACGCCGCCGCGGCCAGCAGAAGGCAAATCGCGAACCCGAGGCAGGTGCAGCGAAGCCGTCTTTGCATGGTCAAGAATGTTGGAGACACAGCGGGGACTGCCCGTAGACGTTTTTCCAAGCGCCAATCGTCCATGGCGTTTCGGACGTGATTTGCTGGGCAGATTAGACTGGGAAGAGGAGTCAGGCCAGTTCATTCCAAGAAGGTTCTTAATCCGGTTTCTTTAAGCTAATCGATGCTCGGCGCGGGAGAGGGGTGGATTTTTGCAACGGTTCACAGAGGCAGCGATTCTCATGATGGGGTGGGAGGGCGGCTGTGTCCTCAGGACCAGCCGCAGCACGACGTGACGTTCGTGGTCGAGTGGTTTTTCAGTCCCAAATCGAAGCGGCCGAAAGAATAGTAACGTGACTCCTGCAATCGACGAGCTGCGGCTGGTGCTCCACACACAGCCGCGCTCCGCAAAATGAGAATTCCTGCACAGACGGCTTTTTGGTTGACGGTTCAAACCATTTCGCCATGGTTCTGTTCGTCGTGCGACGACGGCTGCGCCTTGGCTGAAACTCCCAAACGTTCATTGCTCGGCGAAACCCAAAAGAGCGCAGTGCGCCGTTCGCGCAAACTGGAGACGCTCAAATGAACTCCGATCTGAGGCCATATCCCCGCGAACACCATTTCTCTGGAAATCGGCGCAAACGCGCCTTCACCCTTATTGAGCTTCTGGTCGTGATAGCGATCATCGCTATTCTGGCTGGGATGCTTTTGCCCGCGCTGGCTCGGGCGAAACAGAAGGGGCGGCAAACAGCGTGTTTGTCGAACATGCGTCAAATTGGGTTAGCTACGATGATGTACGCGCATGACTTCAAGGACTTCCTTCCGTATGGGTATGCCTACACGTGGCCGGGCCAAAAGGACCTTTACTGGTGGCAGGATCTTTGCCGGCCTTACATCAATAGCGAAGCGGTTTACAGTTGCCCGAGCGCACGGCCGCACGGCACTTGGACTGATCTCCGGCCAAAGGGAACGCCCAAGCCACTGATAAAGGATTATCTTTGCAATGCGCAGGGCGGCGCTTACGCGGAAACGGGAAAAAAAGAGTGGGTCAACGCGAACGGGCCGTTCATCAATAATTGGAACAATCCGAGCCGGTCAATGAACGAGATCCAGGACGTGACCGGGACCATTGCGATCTGCGATGGGAATACGAATGTTTTTGAAATTTGGCGCTTGGAGCAGGTCGATGCCTGGTACAATGCCGGATTCGGCCCGGCTTACATGTTCAGCAGCCCGGACAAGAAGAACCCCACCAGCGGGCACGTCGCCAAGAGGCACAGCAACGGCTTCAACGCCAGCTTCTGCGATGGCCACGCCCAATTCATCAAAAAATCCACTCTCGGCATGTGGACCAACCGGGCCAACGATTGAGGGACCCCAGTGACGACTATTCGCTGGATTAGGAGAAGGGGATAGAAACGGTTTGTAAGCAGGTTCTGCATCGTTACCGAAATTCTGAAATGATTTAATCCGAGCTACAGGTGCAACCCCGAACGCCGCGTGCTCAAAGCTCGTGCGTCTTCTTGAATGGCAACCCGCGTTCGCCGTGGAATAGTTTGCGCAGGCGTTTGTCGCTGGAACTGCGGGAGCGGCGGATGATTTCCGGCGCCACGCGGTTGCCAGTCTGGCGCCGGGCGCGGCGGCCTTTGAGCCAATCTTCCCAGCGCATCGGTTCATTCAGCGGAATGGTAGGGACTCCGGACTCGGAGAGCTTGGGCTTCTTCATGGACCAGTTTTTTCACCGCATCCCAGTTCTGGTAGGCGTTGTTTTTCGCGAGCCGTTGCACTTCCTCCCAGTCGGTCTCGACTTCGTTCAACAGGGCCGCGGCCAGAAGCTTTTTAGCACATTCGAGCGCTGGTGGATAGTCTCCCGGGTATTTCGAGATCAGGACCCGCTCCACGATGAGTTCTTCCAAAGGGGCGATGCGAACCTGGCCGCTCGGCCCATCCAGCCGCCGGATCGGGGTTCGCGCCACGTTTTCAAAGGTGGCGAGCACGTCCACGAACAGCCCGCCCACCTGCCAACTTCGCGGACCCCCTTTGGCTTGAAGCTGACCCATGATCTCCTGCCGCAATCGCACGGTGGGCGCGGTGGAGGATGATTCGACGCACAGATCAACGTCCCCGGAGGTGTAGGCACCCTCCGTGTAGAATTCGATGGCGGAACCGCCCACGACGACGAGCTCAATCCCCCGCTCGCGGAAAACGGCGGAAACGAGGCTGGCGAGCTTGAAATGTTTGACGGTCGGGTCAGTCTCCGCGCTGATGTCGGCCATCGCACGGTTGATTTCGTCCGCAGTCATGAAATGGAGGATGCGCGACGCAAGTTTTGGATGCGAGCTTTCCCGGGACTGAGTGATCCCAGTGACGGCTATTCGTGGGATTACGAGCAAAAAAGAAGGGATAGAAACCGTTTGTAAGCAGGTTCTGCCATCGTTACCGAAATTCTGAAATAATTTAATCTAAGCTACTTGCTCAGGTCCGACCCGCAAAATTACGCGATGTGATTCGCTCTTCGAAGCCTTAGACCCGTCATGGACAGGCGGAAGGTGAGGCAGCCGGTTTTCAGGACTTTCTCGATTTTTCCCGACTAGGTGTGGCTGCGTGTTTGGGGTGATGAAGATTGGTATTGACCAAACCGCGCGAGAGGCGTAGCCCCGTAATGTTCAAAATTGGGGCTCTTATGCGGCACACCCGCGCCCCTCTCAACGCGCCGAGATCCGGGAAGTCCTCAGTGCGTCGGACCCCAATCGCGCTCGGCCTGCTTGCTGCACGGTCAAATCAGTCTCAGAATCCAAATCACGTCCTTCCTTCGATAACAAACAATGACTGAACTCGATTCACAAACCATCAGCCCGGATGTTTGCGGTGAGGACGAAGGGGTTGACCATCGACCCCTTGCTTGGGGAATGAGTATTCCTTGCGCCCGAAGCAAGCGCATGCAGGGTTCTTCCGGTGGTTTTACTCTTATCGAATTTTTGGTCGTCATCGCGGTCATCGGCATTCTGGCAGGGATGCTCCTGCCAACGCTCAGCCGCGCCAAAAGCCTTGCCCAACTGACCAAATGCAAAAGCAATGTTCGCCAGATGGGCATTGGGTTGATCAGCTACGTGGGAGATTACGGGGCGTATCCGGGCAAATTCTTTCCGGGAGACGGAGAACTGGTTCTAGATAAGCTCTGGATTCAAATGATCGAGCCGTACACGATGAGTCGATGGAACGCGCCTCTCTATGATTGCCCAGGATTTCGATACAAGAAGGTTCCATTTGAGCCACTCTCCAGGCAAGACAAAGGGGGCTATGCATACAATATGGCGGGTGCAGTTTCCAGGAATCAGGCTGGCGCCATTCTTGGCCTAGGCCCAGATATCACGGGAGAGTTGACCCCGAGGGGAGCGCCTGTCTTGTCCCAAGTTCGGGAATCGCGCATCGTGGCCCCGAGTGACATGGCGGCGATAGGCGACGCCTATGATGAATACGATCCTCCGGCCAACGGCGGGCTCACGTTGCAATACGGATATCAGTTAGGCGATCGCGCGATGAAAGAACGCGCGCGGCTTTCCACGCGCAAGCGGCATACCGGCGCTTTCACGGTCGTTTTTTGCGATGGCCATGTCGAGCACATGAACCCGAGCAAGCTCTTCGGCCAGGATGATGCCGCGCTGAGGCGGTTGAACAATGACAATCAGCCTCATCGGGATCAAATTGATCGGCAAAAATGGCCCGTGATCACCGATCAATACAATCGCCTTGGGTGGCGGCTGCGGCGGCCTATATCGGATTGGACCAGAGGCTCCCGCAGTAAAGATGTTCAATAGCTATTCTGGCGCGTGTGTTATATCGACTGCGACTATCATATCAAACGGGACTGGCTCTGTTTGTGTTCTTGGAACGGACGACAGGAAAGCTGAGACGGAGCGCAATGGTCGCCCTTCTTTTTTGGATTCACCCGTTGCACGTCGAGTCGGTTGCTTGGATTGCCGCGCCAATCAGAAAAGCTTCCGCACGCCATTGCTGCATTGATTCCAATCACCTGGCTGGCGCTGGAAACTCTTGAAATGAGGGTTTGGAATGAACTTTTTCGCATTCAGCAGCAGCTTACCGATTGAACGAACACATCGCCGTGACTCCGGAACAGCTTTACGAACAGACGTTGGTTCTTCGCAGCCAGATCGGCGACGAAGCGGCCTTTTCTGAGTTAGTCGCCCTGCACGGGCCGGCTTTGCTCCGCTTCACGGAACGGATGCTCCAGAGCTCATCGAGTGACGTGGCGGATCTCTTCCAGGAAATTTGGATCTCCATCTTCCGCGGCCTGCCCAGCCTGAGCAACGCCGCAAAATTTCGCGCCTGGGCCTTTCGCATCGCGCGCGATCGAATTTATCGCGAGTACCGCCGCCGGAGGTTGGTCGTCCGATCGTTCGAGGATGGAATAGTTGAAGCGGACGCGCTGATCACCGCGGAGGGCGAGTCCGCCATTGACCGCGAGGAACTCGAAGGCTGTTTGAAGATTCTTTCCGCCGAACAGCGCGAAGTTCTCGTGCTCCGCTATTTCGAGGAGATGACTTACGAAGAAATCGCGCGTGTGGCCGGAGTTACCGTCGGGACGGTTCGCTCTCGGCTTCATTACGGCAAGCTGGCGTTGCGCACTGTATGGGAGGAAAAAAAATTATGAAGAACGATTCAGCATCAGACCCGAATTGGACTGGCCTCGATCATCGCGTGATCGCGAGCGTCCGTTCGCACCAGCGGCGGCTGCAAGCGCTCACCGCGGCGGCCTTTCTCTTTGGATTTTTGGCGATTGCTTCGAGTATCGCCATTGCCTCGGCCTATTTCATCCTCTATCGACCGAAGCAGCTCCAACTGCTCAGAGATGTGACAATCGCCGCGCAGCAGGCCCGACCCGCGGATACGAAGAGCTCGGATGAAGCGCATCGCCCGAAGCTCGATTTTCCCAGCGTTCAAGCCACGATGACGCACGTGCTCAGCTTTGCCACCATGCTTGTGGCGGTTTCGGTTGCCTTGCTCGCAATGGGGACGCTCGTGACTTTGGTGTTGGTGGTTGTTCAGCGTCGCGTCACACTGCAGCAGATCAACATCACGCTGGCTGAGCTGTCGACGGAGCTTCAGGCCATGCGAAGGAGTTCGAGGGAAAAATAAATCCGAAGGCCTTTTCGATGGACGTCATCCAAACCCAATCGCTGAATCGAATGTATGGCGCGCGCGTTGGGATTGAGGGTGTCAACCTGTCCGTGCCAGAGGGGACGCTGTTCGGATTTCTCGGTCCGAATGGCGCGGGTAAAACGACCACGATTCGATTGCTCCTCGGATTTATTCGGCCGGACCGCGGGCAAGCCACGACTTTCGGATACGATTGCTGGCGCGATTCCAAGCGCATTAAACATGAAGTGGGTTATCTGCCTGGGGACCTCCGCCTCTACAGCTGGATGACTGGCCTCGAGGCGCTCCGAATCTTTGGCCAGGTGCGGCGGCGTGAGCTGCTTCGCGAGGGAGGCGGGTTGGCAGAGCAATTCGAGCTCGATCTGAGCGTCAAGGTCAGGGCGATGTCTCGCGGCATGCGGCAAAAACTCGGATTGATCCTCGCGATGGCGCACCGCCCGAAGCTGTTGATTCTGGACGAGCCATCCGCTTCGTTAGATCCGCTCGTCCAGAAGCAACTTCAGCGCTGTCTGCGCGAGTGGGTCAGGGCAGGGCACACTGTTTTTTTCTCGAGCCACAGTTTGAGCGAGGTTGAGGAAGTTTGCGATTCGGTGGCGATACTTCGGGACGGCCGGTTGATGGCTCAGAAAACCATGGCGGAGCTGCGCAGCCAATCGCGTCGTGACGTGATGATTCGATGGGGGCAGGGCAAAGAAATGCCTGCGGAAGCGCCGCCCTTTATTACTGTGCGAACACGGGAAGCAACTATTTGGCGGGGCGAACTCAGTGGAAGCGCCACGGATCTGGTGCGCTGGGCTGCGAGTCAACCGATCGAAGACATCACCATTGCGCCGCCGGACTTAGACGCAATTTTTCGGCGCTATTACGAAGGAGAAAGGTGAACCGCGGCCTGCTCACCAAGGCGGTGAAAGAAAGCTGGCTCGGCACGCTCGGATGCGGGCTCGGGCTGGCTGTCCTGGAAGGTTTGCTGGCTTATTTGTTGCCGCGGTACGAGGAGCAGCTCACGGCCCTTTGGTCGCAGCTGAAATTCATGCAGTTTATCCTGCAAGCTTTCCTCGGGACAGAAGCCAGCGGCGGGTTTGGACCGGACATGCTCAGGTTCATTGCCTGGGTTCACCCGGTGGTGCTGGCTTTGGGCTGGGCGCACGCAACGGTTTATTGTACGCGGCTGCCAGCCGGTGAAATTGATCGAGGCACGATGGATGTTTTACTTAGCCTGCCTGTTTCGCGATGGCAACTTTACCTGAATGAATCGCTGGTGTGGTGTGCTTCGGGATTTGCGGTGGTCCTGCTGGCGTTTGCCGGCAACATTGCCGGACTGCAGGCCGCGCCGGGAGCTCATACGGTTCCGGCTTGGTCAATGTTGATTCTGCTCGTGAACTTTTTCTCGCTTTACCTGGCTGTCGGGGGAGTGGCGTGGTTCGCGTCGGCGGCGAGCGATCGCCGCGGCCGAGCGATTGGGATTGTTTTTGCCTTCCTGGTTGGCTCGATGCTGTTGAATTATCTGGCCAACTTTTGGAGCGTGGCCGGCCGGATCTCCTTTCTCAGCGTTCTCCATTATTACCGGCCGGTGGTTATCGTTCGTGGCGCGACGTGGCCGGTTCGCGATCTTTCGGTTTTGTTGAGCACGGCCGCCGCATTCTGGATTGCGGCGGGCGTCAGCTTCTCGCGCCGCGACGTGATCACGGTCTGAAGTTCATTCTTCCGACACGAACACGTTTTTGAGCTCGGTGTATCCTTCCATTGCGGCCATGCCCAAATCGCGTCCGATGCCGCTTTGCTTGAACCCGCCGAAGGGCGCTTCCACGAACACGCTGCTGTGCGAGTTGACGCTGAGCACACCGCTCTCGACCCGCCGGGCCACTCGCAAAGCGCGCCGCAGATCATTCGTCCAAATTGATCCGCTGAGTCCGTAAGGGGAGCTGTTCACTTCCTCGATCATGGCGGTTTCATCTTCGAAGCTCCGAACGCAAGCAACCGGCCCAAAAATTTCCTCGCGCCAGGCGCGATCGGTGGTCTCGATTCCGGATAAAACGGTGGGCTGCAGAAAAAAGCCTTTCGTGTACGGGCGCTCTCCCCCGCAAGCGATCTTCCGCCCTGCCACTCTGCTTTCCGTAATGAAGGTTTCAACTGTCTGGCGTTGGTTTCCCGAAACGAGCGGGCCAATTTGCGTTTCGTCCGCGGCCGGATCGCCCACCTTCAGCTTCTTGGTCGCGGCGATGAACTTTTCCAGAAACGGCTCGTAAATCGATTTTTCCACGAAGATCCGGCTGCGGGCGCAGCAATCCTGGCCCGTGTTCGCGAACACGCTCATGGGCGAGGTGGCCGCGGCGCGTTCCCAATCAGCGTCTGCGAAAATGATATTGGGCGATTTGCCGCCGAGTTCGAGGGAAACCCGCTTCAAATCTTTCGCGGCCATTTCCATAATGCGCGACCCGACCGAGGTTGAGCCGGTGAACGAAACTTTTCGGACGAGCGGATGGCGGACGAGCGGATCGCCCACTTCCGAGCCGGACCCCGGCAGGACTTGGAGGGCGCCTGCGGGCAATCCGGCTTCGAGGGCGATTTGACCCAACAACAGCGCGGAGAGCGGCGACATCGATGACGGCTTCAACACCACGCAATTGCCCGCTGCCAAGGCCGGCGCGACCTTCCAGCAGGCGATCGGGAACGGAAAGTTCCAGGGAACAATGGCGGCCACGACTCCCATCGGCTGGCGCAAGGTGAAATCAAAGCCGCCGCGCGACACAGGAATGGTCTGGCCGTAGAATTTCGTAATGCCGCCGGCGTAGTACTCGAAAACGCGGGCGCCAAGGGCAGCTTCATCCCGGGCGTCGCTGATCGGTTTGCCGATATTGCGGCTCTCGAGTTGGGCGATGCGTTCGATGTTGTGTTTGAGCCGATGGCAGATGGCGAAGAGAATGTCGGTCCGACGGCCTGGGCTCAGGTCGCGCCACTGTTTTGAAAAAACGTGCTGCGCGCCGGTCACGGCATCGGCGGCATCTTGCGGCCCCGCGGCGCTGACTTCCGTAAACATTTCGCCGTCGGCGGGATTGACGAGCGGCAGTTTTTTGCCGCTGGCAGCGGGGCGCCATTCGCCATTGATGAGTAGTTGGACGGGAAAATCGTTGTTCATAGCGCGGCGCGATATAATTTTTCAAGGTCATCCCGGGTCACGGGCACTGGGTTAGTCTGGTGGCAGGTGTCGTGGAATGCTTGTTCGGTGAGTTCAGGAATTTGCTCCTCGCGAATTCCAAATTCGCGCAGCGGCCGTTTCAAACCCAGATCGTTAAAAAACTTTTCAACAAAGGCAATGGTCGCCGCGTCGGCGTCGCGGTCATTGCCGCGAACCACCTCCAATCCGCAGGCCAATCCGATGCGGCGGTACAGGCCCGGTTTGCGTTCCGCGTTGAAGCGCATGACAGCGGGGAGACAAAGCGCGTTGGCCAACCCGTGGTGCATCCCACCGAGGGTGGAGAGCGGATGCGCCAGGGAATGCGTCGCGCCCAAATCCTTTTGAAACGCCACCGCCCCCATCGCTGCGGCGACGAGCATGCGGCCGCGCGCGTCGAGATCGTTGCCATTGCGAAAGGCGCGCGGCAACGCGTCGACAATTAAGTGGATTCCTTCGAGGGCGATCCCATCGCAGAGCGGATGAAAGGCGGGCGACGTGAACGATTCCAAGCAATGCGTCAGGGCGTCGGCGCCAGTGGCTGCGGTCAGCGCTGGGGGCAGCGCGCGGGTGACCTCGGGATCGAGAATGACAAAGCGGGCGAGGAGTTCAGGATGGAACAGAACCATTTTCCGTCGCGCTCGCGGATCGGTGATGACCGAACTGCGGCCCACCTCGCTGCCGGTGCCAGCGGTCGTCGGGATGGCGGCAAACGGCACAAGCCCAGACCAATCGTCGTCGTATCGAAAATCCGTAAGCTTCAATTCGGGCCGCTTGATCCAGAGGCGCGCGGCTTTGCCGACATCCAAAGCGCTGCCGCCGCCGAATGCGATGATGCCATCGCAGCGGTTTTGCCGGAAAGCGGCCGCGGTCTCGAGCACGTCGCTTTCGACGGGATTTGGGTGAACGCCAGAGAAGAGAAACCAATTCTGGTTGTGGGCAGCTTGGCCGAGCGCGTCACGCAATCCGGCGAAAGCCTCAGTCTTCAAAAGGCCTGGGTCAGTGACAACGAGCGGCCGCGAGACATGGATCGATTGAAGCTTCGCCGGCAACTCAGCGAGCGCGCCCGCGCCGAAGAAGATTTTAGTCGGGAAAGAGAAGGCGGTTGTATTCACGTCGTTGTCAGTTGTCGGTTGTCGGTTGTCGGTTGTCGGTTGTCGGTTGTCGGTGCGTTGGTTGGTCATGCTGAACTGAAGAACACCCTTTATTTCGTCGTTCCAGCCATTCTTTCGAGCTTCACTGGTTCTGCCAAGACCGTGGATGCGTCAGGGTCTCCTTTGGCGAAGAAGGTCCGCCACGCGGAACCTTTTGCCATGAAGCGCTCGGTGGCAAGCGAGCGGAAACGATGACGCAGGTTGGTCCTCGCCAGCGTGAAGAAGAATGCGTTGGTCGCAATCCCAATGGCGAACCAGAGAATGATGAAGAATGTGAGTGAAGGGGTAAAACCTTCAATGTCGAGCAGCGCCAGCGCCGTCATGCAACCGACGAACAGCAACCACGGCAGGACGAGAACGCGAAAAACAGCGCCACCCGTGGCCCGGTTCACGCGTCGCGTCACCATCGCCAGCCACATGCTGACCCAGCCAAGGGTGAGCAGATCAGCGACGAACATGAGCGTCCCAGCCAGAAACAAGAGCAGCCATTCTTGTCCGCCTTCCGCAAACGAATTGCTGCGGTTGCCTGCGACGAACATCACCACGTCAGCCGCCAGAACGGTCAGCGCCGGCCAGGCGAACTGCCGCTGCAAAGCCAGCCATTGGCCGTGGAGAATTTCATCGACGCTGATCGGGGTCGACAGGATTAACTCGAGCGTCCCGCTTTGGCGGTCGGCAAAGAGCGTTCGGCACGCTTCCGAAGTGAGCCACAGCTTCAAGAGGGAATGAGACAGAATGCCGATGAAAATGTAGACCGGAATATCATTCATCGAGTTTGGATACTTGAACCGGAGCCAAAGCCAAATGGCCAGCATCGTGCCCAGGAGCAGCCAAACGTAAGCCGATTTTAGCCGATTGCGTCCGGCCAGCCAAAGGTAGGCGTTCAGATCGAGCAAGCGCTGCCGGAACCGAGATCGTTCGACCGCGTTGCCGTAGGCCCAGAGCATCCACTTTTGCCGCCAACGCAGCGACGAAGCGCTATCCGCTTTGTCTTGCCACGCGTTCCGAACAATCAAACTCGCCAGCAACAGCAGAATCCAACTCGCCACGTGCATCACTTCGATCGAAAGCCAAAAATCGGCCGCCACGCCGCGTGTTGCGATTTGTTCGCGCGCCAAGCCAAAGGCATAGCCCGCGCTTGGAATGAAAAGCCAATGCGGCGGCATTCCTGCGCCATGGTGCTTCCAAACCCACAGCCCGCCGAGAACGGGAGGAACCAAGTTCATCGCGAGGATGACAAAGAGCGTGCCGGCGGCGGCTTTGCGCGGGAACTTGCTCAAGGCCGAGACGAATACGCCGGCGCTCAGCGAAAAGAAAAGTGAGTTCACCAGCACCAGCGCCATCCGCCAAAAATCTCCCGCAGTCAAACCGCCGAGCAACAGCGGAATGGCCATCACAGGAAACAAGCTGAACAAGCTGTAGAACGACGCGACCGAAGTGGCCGCGAGCTTCCCGAAGACGACATCGTACCCTTTGAGGTCGGTTAGGAAGAGCAGCCCGAGTGTGCCTTCCCGTTTTTCTTCACTCAAGCAATCGGAGGTGAGGAAGAGGCCGGAGAGCAAGCAATAGACGAGAGCGAAACCAGAGAGCGTGTAAAACAAGGCCAGGCTCAGCGCGCCCGTCTGATAACGAGCGACCGCCCAGACCCAGCTGGCCAAGCCGATCGCGACCAAAGCGGCCCCGAATCGCATCCAGTAAGTGCCGGCGCGGCGCGAGATCACCCGCAATTCACGTTCGACAACGGGGAGAAAGGTCATGCGAAAGTCTGCCGGTCAGGATGTCTTCCGGAACCAAAAGAAACAATCCATTTTGGCGAATTGCCAGCACTTAATGAGAATTGCTGGCAATTGCCGCACCGAAGCTTTCATGCCGGCAGCAGGAACGATCGTTCGGTCAGGTTCCGGTGCAGCCGCTTGAACGCGCAGACGGCGAAAACAATTTGGACAACGAGAAAGATTTCCCAAAAGAGAACGCGATTCGACGGCGCCAGCGGCGACCCTAATCCTCTATCCCAACCGGCGCTAAAGGTGAGAGAAATCCAGGCGCCGATCATCGTCAGGGCCGCTGCGGCGATCACTGGGCACACGAGCGCCACGAAACAGGACGAGAGCCAGGACAGCATGAATTGATTTGTGCGGAGGGAGAAATCCAGCGCGATCATTCCCACCGCGGCAAAATTGCACACGAGCAGCATGGGAGCGAACAATCGATCCTCGTGATTTGCCTGCAATCCCATCCCCACCCAGAGCAGCACCCAAAGTCCGAAGGCAGGAACGAATTGAGCCCAGAGCCCGCGCAGCCGTCCGAAGATGATCTGGCGCTCTTGCAGAGGGGTGACGAGCATTAGCTCGAGGGCGCCGTTCTGTCGTTCTTGGGAAAAGCTGTTCGCGCCAGCGAACGCGATTCCGAGCAGCATCGCTACGGCCGTGTAAAATTCAAATTGGTAAATTGAAGGATAATAAAAGGACCTGCTGATCATGAACGTTTGAAGCACGAGCAGGCCCAAACACCATCCCCATTTCGTGAGCCGCCCGCTCCAGGACTGCGCCTGCAGCCAGCCGATTGGATTTCGGTCGAGCTTGCGGGACATGCGATTCCGAAAGCGCGCTTTGAGAAAAAGTGGCGTGCAGAAAAGGCGGTGAATCAAGATTTGCCGGCGCGAGAGCGGTTCATCTTGCCTGGAGCGCTTCAAGCGTGAGGCGGCGCAGAGGAGCACGAGGACCAATATCCAAACCGCTCCTCCCAGCATCTTCAATGTTTGCCGTAAGAAAGACAGCGCCGTGCTCGGAGCCGCGGGTGGAGAAATCGGAGTGAACAGCGGCGGCATTCCCGGACGAGTGATGATTCTGGCGCCGGGCGGGAGCGGCATGCCAGGCGCCAAGGGAAAGTACTGGATCGAGGTTTGAGCAAAGCCGGCGACAAAGTTGGCGTCATGTGCTAGCGCCAATCGGCAAGCCACACTAGTTGGGACGGTGCGGCCCACGAGCAAGATGGCGTGAAGCTGCAGGAAAATGAGGCTGAATAAAATGTTCCAACAAAATGCCGCGGTGATGGCTCTGACCCAGTGGCGGCTCAGCGTCGAGGCCAGCAGTCCCGCTGCCAGAGAAAGCGCCAGCGCGGTGAAATCGATTGACGCCGCCCGAATCAATTCAGCGCCGCTCACTCCTCCGAGCAAGATCGGCACCGCCAATGCCGGCAATCCCGCCAGCAAAATGCCGAGCGCCCGGATCATGTGAACGCAGCTTTTCGCCAGGATGATGCTGAAAGGCCGGAGCGGCGTCAGGAAGAGCAGGCCGAGTGTGCCTTCGCGTTTTTCGCGGCTGATGCAATCGGCTGTCAAAACAGGAACCAGCAGCCAAATCGCGAGAATGACCGTTGCGTTCAGTTTGGAAAACATTAGTCCGCCCGCTCCCAAACCTGTTCCACCTCGGAAAAAAAAAGTCGCCAGGACGAGCAGCAAAATCGCCACGGCAATCACCCGCAGCCAATAATTGAAGGGCCGGCGGGCTTCGGCCCGCAATTCGCGGAAGATGACCGGCGCAGCGTTCACGGAAGAATTGACGATTGAGCGATTGGCGATTGAGCGATTGGCGATTGGCGATTGGCGGTTGGCGGTTGGCCATTTGGAGCAAACCTGCTGTTCAGTCGCAACCACCAATCGTCAATCGTAAATCTTAAATTCTAGCCAACATCCAACAACCAACAACCAACAACCAACATCCAATCATCAGCTTGGTGTGCCGGAAGGGTAGCGAGTGGAAACCCGATGTTTTTGGCTCTCTAAAAGCGCGTTGCGTTTCGCGGTTTGAATGCTCGAAAAGAAAATTCCAACAGTCGCTCCTCAAGATCGTAGCTTGGTTTACATCGCTCGCCGTCCTTGAAGACATAGCCGTCGATGTCCGGCTCTTTGGATGTTGGATGTTCGTTGTTGGATGTTGGATGTTGGATGTTTTGCCTCTTTCATGCATGGCCCCAGTTTTCTTCCGGTCCCAACTTTACTGGGTTTCGCCGCGGGTGACGCGCAGGAAAACTTCTTCGAGACCGAGTTCGTCCTCCCACAGGCCGTGAACCCGGACGCCGCCGTGCACGAGCGTTTCTGCCAGAAAACCCGGGTCAGTTTCATGGTTGATCAATGTGACTTTGACCTGTCCATCGCTGGCTTCGGTCGACGCGACTTCCGGCCGGCTTTTCAGCAATTCGATGGCGCGGGCCGTTTCGCCGCCGACCGTGATCCAGAATATTTTCCCGCTCGACATCTGATCGCGCACGCCCTGGACTGGGCCGCTGTAAATCAATTTTCCCTTTTCTATAATGGCGACCCGATTGCAGAGCGTTTGCAATTCGCTGAGGATATGGGACGAAATGATGATGGTTTTTCCGAGGCGCTGGAGTTCCTGCAGCACCGCCATCATTTCAATGCGCGCCCGTGGATCCAACCCGCTGGCGGGCTCATCCAACAAAAGCAACTGCGGGTCGTGAATCAAGACCCGGGCCAAGCCGAGCCGCTGCTGCATGCCGCGGCTTAATGCCCCGATCAGCGTTCCCTTCTTTTCGGACAACCCGACCAATTCCAAAACGTCTTGAATCGTTTTTTCTCGCTTGGACGATGGGATCTTGTAGCAGGCGCCGAAAAAATCGAGGTACTCGGTAACTTCCATGTCTTTGTAAACGCCAAAGAAATCCGGCATGTACCCGATCACGTGGCGGACGGCGTCGGCTTGTTTAACCACGTCGAAACCGAGCACCTCCGCCCGCCCCCCGGACGGCGCCAGGAAGGTGGCGAGAATGCGGAGCGTGGTTGTTTTTCCCGCGCCGTTGGAGCCGATGAAACCGAACAGATCGCCTTTGTTGACTGTGAGGTTCAGGCCGCTCAGAGCGACGATCGATCCGAAAATTCGGCTGAGCTGGAATGTTTGCACAGCGGGCGCCGGGGCGGCAGTTGCTGGCGAAGGAGCAGTGGGAGTGGACATAGAATCATTTTGCCAATTCGGGGACTGGAATAGCGAGCCGCCACAAGGTCGATTTTTTTCCGCGCGGCGGATTGAATTGCCGGATCGGTTGGATTGGGGATTGATTGGCGGTGAACCCCATGAGGACGGCGTCCCCGTGTTCGATCGATTGCGACAAGTCCAATCCTTCCGGATAAATAAAGCCGCGTTGCTGGCCGGGCGCCGAGAAAACCAGCGACGCGAACGAAGCCGCTTCAGCGGTCAGGGCTGGATCGTTCAATCGTCCGCGATTATCCGCGCCGAGAGCGCTGCGCCGCGAGTCGACTGCCATTTGGAAGAACCGGCCATTCTCCTGGGCGAATTGCGTGATGGACCGGCCGCTTTGCCTTTCGAATTGGGCAATTTTACGATCGCGGGCGGGCACCGTGCCGAGATCGTAAGCTTTCCCATCGACGAACAAGCGCGTTTCGGTCAGCGGTTGATCGAGCAGATTCTCCACGGTGACGGCCCAGCGGCTGCCCTCGAGAATGACTTTGCCCCGGATTGGGACCGGCGCGGATTTCAGCCAGTCGCTGATGTAGAGCTGGCTAGTCCAAACAGGCACATAAATCTCTGCTCGAAAATTGTTCCCCGTCTGTTCGACCGTCGCGCGGCCGCTGCTTTGGTTTCCGTACACACCGGAGAATTCGCCGCGCAACGTCGCGTATGGCTGCGGATTGGCGAGGGGATAGCGGGCGTTGGCTGACGAGTAAATCGCCGCGAAGGTTCGGCCCCGCAGTTGGGCCTCGTCCCCTTTGGGAAGGATATCGACGAGATGAATTTCATTCCATTCCGTGGCGCCGGCGCGGAGCTTGTAACCGATGAAATAAATTAAGAACGAAAAGAAGACGACATACGCTGGAAAGGTGATCCAGGTGAGCATCTGCCGGTTGATTTTTTTCAGCCAGTATTGGTCGAACGGGCCAATGACCACGAGGTAACCGACCAGCAACAGCAACAGCCATTCGACCGGCAGTTTTCGCACCTGGTCCGTGTCGAGCAACGCTCCAAAAACTCCGTCGATGCTCCAGCCGCCGAAATGGTTGAAGTTTTGGCCAAGCTTCTCCGGCGCGACTTCGAGCAGCTTCGCCCAGAACCACGGCCGGGTTTTCCACGATCGGAACGGCTCGCGTTCGGGATTGAACGCCAGCACCGTGACACGGCCGCGGCCGCGCCGGGCATCAATGATCAGCGGAACGCCATCGGCCGAAAGACGCGCCCGGCCGTCGCGCAGCTTGCCGGTGAAAACCGGGATTGGACTGTCGGAAAAATTCGGGTCGGGCGGAAGCGCGGCGTAAGGATCAGGCGCGAACTGTCCGCCCACATTTCCGGGACGCCAGGTACGCGGCCTTTCCTCAGCTCGGCGCACCCATTCCTGGAGGGACGATTGAATGGATTTTTCGGAAACGTCCTGAAACACGCAGGGCAATAATTGCTGCAGCCACGGCGCCGCGGTGATGTCGGGGATTTGTTCGACGCTGACGATCAATTGCCCGCCTCCGTTCACCCAACTGAGCAGCGCGGTCACTTGGTTGACTTTTAGATCGAGCGCTTTTTCCGAATTCAAGTAAACCGCGGTCAAACCTTCGAGCGCGAACGGGCTGTCGGGAAATTGTTCTGGCAACAGCCGGGCCACTTCGAGCATGCGGGATTGCGGCCCGTTCACGCGAACCTCCGGGAGCAGCGGCATCCCAGGAAACGTCCGGGCCAGAGCGCCGACGAGCACGCCTTCCCACGCGAGAACTTTGGTCGGAAGATTGGGCGATTCGGCGCGAACTTTGCCGCGTTCGTCGAGCAACCGGGCTGACCACTGGCCAAAGTTGCTGGCCGACGCGAACAACGGGACCACGATGCGTTTGCGCGTGTTCGTCGGCAGTTCGACTGAAATTTTGCGGACCTGGTCCGACCCTAAACTGCCCGAGCTGATTTCGATGATGCCGTTGAATGGCGCGCCATCATTGAAGATTTCACAAGCCGCGGGAAACCAACCTCCCTCCCGAATGGTGCCGTCGTACCCGAGAAACACGTCAAACTGCAGCGAAGCCTTTGCGTCGAGAGTTAAAAGCAAGGCGAGCGCGACGAAGGCATGGCGGAGGATGTTTTTCGTTTCGAGGGGCAACCACCTCATAAATGTGCGGGTTATTCGGATTCCGTATAGACTGCTCATATGTGGTAAGCAATCTCAATTCCAATCCAAAAAACTTGCAATCGGTCTCGAAATGCGCGACTGAAAAGCATCAACCTAATGCGCTGCTCATGCTGCCGATCCGGATGAGTTTCTTCCGAGGGGGAGAAGTTCGCCATTTATTTTCCCTGTTGCTGTTTGCCGTTTTTCTGCTTCCAACGGCGCAGGCGGTGTCATTTCGCAACGATGTCATGGCGGTGATTTCGAAAGCCGGCTGCAACGCCGGCGCGTGTCATGGCAATGCGAATGGCAAAGCCGGCTTCAAGCTTTCATTGCGCGGCGAAGATCCTGCCCTCGATTATCTGGCCTTGACCCGCGATCAATTCGGCCGCCGCGCCAATCCGTTCGAGCCCGACCAGAGTTTGCTCTTGTTAAAACCGACCGCGCAAATCGCTCACGAAGGCGGCAAACGGTTTGAAAAAGGTTCGGTCGAGTACAACATTTTCCGAGCCTGGATAGCACAAGGGGCGCAAGCGGATCCGGCCGGTTCGCCCAAACTGACCAGCTTGCGGGTTGAGCCCTCCGAAAAAATCGTGGTCGAACCCGCTGCCACCTGCGGCATTCAAGTGACTGCGGAATTTTCCGACGGAACACGGCGCGATGTTTCGGGCCTGGCGGTTTATGAACCTGCCACGGCGGGAATCGTCGAGGTCAGCCACAATGGTCAAGTCACAAGGCAGCGGTTTGGTGAAGTCACGATTCTGGTTCGGTTTCTCGACCGTCAATTGACGGTGCGGCTGGCTTTCCTTCCAGCGCGGCCCGGATTTGTTTGGAACGAACCGCCCGCCGCGAACTTCGTTGATAGGGAGATTTTCGCTAAACTCCGCGCCTTTCGGATCAACCCTTCCGAGCTTTGCAGCGATTCCGAATTCATCCGCCGCGCGTATCTGGATCTTCTTGGGATTTTGCCGCCTGTAGACGTCGCTCGGCAATTCGTGGAGGATCCGCATCCGGATAAACGGGCGCGTCTAGTGGACGATCTGCTCGAACGCGGTGAGTTTGCGGATTTTTGGGCGTTGAAATGGTCTGACCTGCTCCGCAATGAAGAAAGGGTTTTGGACCGAAAGGGGGTCGAGTTGTTCAACGACTGGATTCGCGAAGGCTTTGCCAGCCATAAGCCGCTCGATCAGTTCGCGCGGGAATTGATCTCGGCCCGCGGCAGCACGTATCGAAATCCGGCGGCCAATTTCTACCGGGCCAATCGCACGCCCATCGAGCGCGGATTGAGCACGGCGCAGGTTTTTCTCGGCACGCGCTTGCAATGCGCCCAGTGCCACAACCACCCGTACGACCGCTGGACGCAGCAGGATTACTACGACTGGGCCGGTTTCTTTTCGCGCGTTCAATACAAGATTCTGGAGAATCGCCGCGGGGATAATAACGACCAGCACGAATTCAAAGGCGAGCAAGTCGTTTACCTTGCCCGCGCCGGCGAAGTGAAAAACCCGCGCACGGGCCGTCCGGCGCAGCCGCACTTTCTTGGCGGCGGCCAACCTGAAGCGGGCTCGGATCCGTTGGTTGATTTGGCGAATTGGGTGGCGAGCCCCCAAAACCCGTGGTTCGCGCGCGTGCAGGCCAATCGGATTTGGTTTCATTTGATGGGCCGCGGCTTGGTCGATCCGATTGACGATTTCCGGGCCACCAATCCGGCTTCGCATCCGCAATTGCTCGACGCTTTGGCCCGAGAGTTGGTCGAACACGCTTTTGATCTGCGCCATGTAATCCGCCTGATCATGGCTTCGCGAGCGTACCAGCTTTCCTCGATGCCGAATGAGAGCAACCTCGATGACGAGACGAATTATTCCCACACGATCGTGCGACGGCTCAGCGCTGAGCAGTTGCTCGATGCGCAGAGCGCGTCGCTGGGAGCGTCCGTTCGCTTCGCTGGTTTTCCGACTGGACTGCGTGCGGCGCAATTGCCGGGCGGATTGGCCGAAAGACGGCGCGGCCAAAAAACTTCGGCGTCAGAATCGTTTCTGGCCGCCTTCGGAAAACCGCCCCGGCTGCTCGCGTGCGATTGCGAACGCTCGAATGAACCCACCATGACGCAAGCGTTCCAAATGATTGGCGGCGCCGTGCTGAATGATCTGCTCACTGATCCGGCCAATCGGTTGAGCGTCCTGCTGAAGTCCGGCCATGGCAATGCAGAGATTGTCGAGGAATTATATTGGGCGGCGTTGACCCGCGCGCCATCCGTGACGGAAGGGCAGGTGGCGATGAGCCGACTGGACAAAGCAGCTGATCGCCGGGCGGAATTGGAGGACATCGCATGGGCTTTGCTGAACTCGAAGGAATTCTTGTTGAGGAAATGAGGCTATGAAAAAAACCTTCGCCTGCGCTGGATTTCACGCGGCCGGGTTCTCCCGGCGCCATCTGTTGAAAGTCGGCGGGCTCGGCTTGCTCGGCCTGACCATGCCGAACCTGCTCCGGGCCGGCATCGAGAAAAAGGCCGCGCGCGCGAAGTCGGTGATTTTTCTCTATCAATTTGGCGGCCCGAGCCACATCGACATGTTCGATATGAAGCCGGATGCGCCCGAGGGAATTCGCGGGCCGCACAAGCCGATTGCCACGAGCGCGGATGGGATCCAAATTTCGGAGCGCTTGCCGCGGTTGGCGAAGCTCATGGACAAAGTCTGCCTCGTCCGGAGCATGCACCACACGATGAAGAACCATAACTCGGCGTCGTACTACGCGCTGACGGGTCATGCTCCGCCGGTTGATGACATTCGGTTGCGCGATTCGCTCGAGTTATTTCCTGCCTACGGCTGCGTCGTGGACAAGCTCGCGCCGGTGAGCGCGGCCGTGCCGACTTCGGTGGCTTATCCTTACGTGATTCGCGACGGATCAGTGACGCCAGGCCAGCACGCGAGTTTCTTGGGCAAAGAACATGATCCGCTGCTCATCACGCAAGACCCGAACCGGGACGATTTTAATTTGCCCGAACTGAACCTGCCGCAGAACCTGAGTTACGAACGGCTGACTTCGCGCCGCGAACTGCTCAAGCTCATCGATCATCAATCGCGGCTGCTCGATTATTCCGAAACGGCGCGCGGTCTGGATGCCTACTACGAACGCGCCGCGAGCATGTTGAACTCGCCGGAATTGCGGAAGGCGTTCGATCTCTCGAAAGAACCGGCCAAATTGCGCGATGCGTACGGGAGGCACACCTATGGCCAGAGCTGTTTGCTCGCGCGCCGCTTGGTTGAAGCCGGAACGAAATTCGTCACCGTTTATTTCTCCGACACCATCGGCGGACAAAGCGTGACCTCGGGTGGCTGGGACACGCACGGCTTTAATAACACGCGGATGTTTCCGATCGTGGAGAAGTACCACTTGCCGATCACGAACGAGACGCTGCCGACCTTCCTCGAAGATCTCGATACGCGCGGGCTGCTCGATACGACGCTCGTGGTTTGGATGGGCGAATTCGGGCGCACTCCAAAAATCAATGCGAACGCCAGCCGCGATCATTGGCCGCAATGCTACACCGTGATGTTGGCGGGGGGCGGCTTGAAGCGCGGCTTTGTTTATGGCGCTTCAGACAAGCAAGGGGCTTATCCCGCGGAAAAGCCGGTCCGGCCGGACGATTTAGCGGCGACGATTTTTTATCTGCTCGGAATCGAGCCGCACACGGAAGTCATGGGCGTGGGCAACCGGCCGTTGCGAATCGCGGATGGCAATCCAGTGTTCGAGTTGCTGGCATAACGTTCGCCCCGCCCTTGTAGCAGCGAACGTGACAGGCTGTGTGAGAAGTTCAGTGCAGTGTGTGAACAGCTTTGCCCTCACCCTTCCATGAACCGGAGCGCGCCTGTGTTCATCGGACAAGGCGCAGCACAGTGTGGCGTTCGCAGCTCAGTGGTTTTCAAGGTCCGAATCGAAGCCGCCAAAAGAATAGTGACCTGACTCCTGCCATCGACAAGCTGCGGCTGGTGCTCCAGGCGGTGTGTGCAGATCGCTGTAAAGCCTGTCGCGCACAGCCGCGCTCCGCAAGATGCGAATTGCGGAGTTGAATCCCCCCGGCCGCTTGACACGAGGCCAAACATGGCCGTGGTTATGACGTGCGCCACCAAAGGCCGAAACAACTCATCTCGCTTCTTCTTGTCGCTCTCACTCTTTTCAGTTTCGGTTGCCGAAACGTTTATTACGCGACCTGGGAGAAATTGGGCAAACAAAAGCGCGACCTGCTGAAAGACCAAGTGGCGGAGGTGCGCCAGGAGGAGAAGGAAGCGGCCGAACAATTCAAAGACGCGCTCACCCGGCTCAAGGAGCTTTATCATTTTGAAGGCGGCAAGCTCGAGACGTTGTACAACCGGCTCAAATCAGAATATGACGCATCTTCGAAAAAGGCCGAAGCGGTGCGCGCCCGGATCCGCAAAGTTGATCAGATCGCTTCCGATCTGTTTGCGGAATGGACGAAGGAGAACGAAAGCATTTCAAATCCGAAGTTGCGCGCGAGCAGCCGGGAAAAACTGAATTTGACCAAAGAACGGTTCGCCAAACTGTACGCCGCGCTGGTGCGCGCGGAGAAGAGCATGGAACCTGTCCTGACGCAATTCCGCGATCAAGTGATGTATTTGAAGCACAACTTGAATGCGCAAGCGATCGCGGCGCTGAAGGGCGAGTCGGTGGACATCGAAACGGAAATAACGCGGCTGATCAGCGAGATGAACGCTTCGATTTCGGAAGCTGATTCGTTCATCAAAGCCATGCAAACTGAAGCCAGTGAACCGGTGGAACGGTAGGACAGTGGGACGGTGCGACGGTGCGACGGTGCGACGGTGCGACGGTGCGACGGTGCGACGGTGCGACGGTGCGACGGTGGATCAGAGAAAATTCGAAGTTCGAAGCACGAAATCCGAAACAAATCCGAATCACCGAAATTCAAATGATCAAAATGAAGGAGCTTGTGCGCATGCGGTCTTTGTTTTGGTGATTGCTGGTTTCGAGTTTTGATATTGTTTCGAATTTCGAAATTCGAGTTTCCAATTTTTGGCTGGGACGGTGCGACGGTGGGACGGTGGGATGGTGCGACGCTTCTAACGCTTTTAACGGTTTTTAACCCTTTTAACCTTTTTAACCTTTTTAACCTTTTTAACGCTCTCGACGGTGCGCCTCTTATTCGTAGCGCAACGATTCGATCGGATCGACCTGAGCGGCTTTCCAGGCTGGATACGTGCCGAACACAACTCCGACCAGGCAACAAATGGCGAACCCAAGAATCACCCAGTCCACCGGGATGAGCGGTTTCACGTCGAGAAAAAAGCCGGCCAGGTTTCCACCCAGCACGCCGAGAACAATGCCAGCCCATCCGCCAATTTGGCAGAGCACCAGCGCTTCCAGCAAAAATTGGCCGAGAATATCCCGCTTCTTCGCTCCAACGGCGCGGCGAATGCCGATCTCGCGCGTTCGTTCGGTGACCGAGACGAGCATGATGTTCATGATTCCGATCCCGGCGGCGATGAGCGCGATCGAACTCACCGCGGCCGCTCCAATGCGGACCGCGCGGGTGAGCGAACGAAATTGCCGGATTAAAGAGTCGTTGGAATAGATTTCGAAGTCATCCTCGGCGCCAGGCGCGACACGGCGCAAGACCCGCAGCGCGGCTCGAACCTGCTCGATCGTTTCGGTGAACAGATTCTCGTTTGGGGCCTGCACCATGAAGCTCAAGCTGCGCCAGGGCGAACCATACATGGGCCAGCCCGTGGTTAATGGGATCACCAAAAAATTATCCTGGTCGCCGCCAAAAGCGCTCCCTTTGCCTTCCAGCACGCCGATCACGGAATAATAAATCCCATCAAATTTCACACGCTCACCCAGGCTCGAGCCTTGCGGGAAAAGTTTTTTTGCCAAGCTGTTCCCGAGCACGCAAACATGCCGCGCTCCTTCCAAGTCCGCTTCCAAGAGCGCGCGGCCTTGTTCGATGACCCAATTGCGGGCGCTGAAACTGGCTGCCGTCATCCCGAGCAAGCCGACATTTGGATTGGTTTTGGCGTAGCGGGAGGTTGCGTCAGCTTGGGTGAAATAGGTTTCCTGGCCGACGCTCGCTGCCATCGTGGCTTTGTCCCGCAACCGTTCACCCAATTCGAACGTGAGATTCTTGCGCCGGCGAATGCGGTCCCAGCCAATAGGCCCTTCGAACGAAATCTCCGGCCACTTCTGCACCACGAACGATTGCGCCCCCATTTGGCGAAGCTCAGATTCAATGTTCGTCTGCAAACCCCGCAGCGCCGTCATCACCAAAATAATCGAAAAAACCCCGACCAAAATCCCGAGCACCGTCAGGCCCGATCGCAGTTTGTGGGCGCGAATCGCCTCCGTCGCGCTGCGAACGTTCTCCCGGTTCAGAAGGCTCGTGATAAAGTGGATCATGCTCATTCCTTCCGCAGCGCTTCGACCGGATTCATGCACGCCGCGCGGTAAGCCGGGAAAATTCCTGCGGCCAATCCAGTGATTAACGACATGGCCAGCGCCACCGCCGCCACGCCGATCGAGAAATTTGCGGGAAGAAAATGGCGCAGGCCCAAGCTCAAAGGATATCCGATCATCAGCGCCAACGTTCCGCCGAAGAGGCAGATCATGGCGGATTCGGCAAGGAATTGGAGCAGGATCGAACGCCGTTTTGCCCCGAGCGCTTTGCGGATTCCAATCTCCGGAGTTCGCTCGGCCACCGACACGAGCATGATGTTGGTAATGCCAATCCCCCCGACGAACAGGCTCAGCCCCGTGATGAACAATCCCGCCAGCGCCAGCGTCCCGCCCACGCGTTCGAAGGCCCGCAAAAGGATCTGCTGCTGGTTGATCGCAAAATCGTCCTCGGCCCCGGGAGCAAGCCGGCGGATTTTGCGCATGATGCCGCGCAGTTCGGCCTCGGCTTCATCGAGCAGGGCGGTGTCTTTGACTTTGACGGTGATGGTCACGTCCGGGTCGTGCGCCATTTCGGTGATGAGTTTTGTGATGGGAATAATGACTTGCCGATCGAGATTGGCGAAGAGGAACTGGCCCATTTTCTCGGTCACGCCAATGATCTCGTAATTTGAGCTCTCGATCTTCACGGTCTTGCCGATCGGCGATTCGTTCGGAAAGAGTTTATCTTTGAGTTCAGCGCCCAGCACGCAGATCGGGCGCGCACCCCCAACTTCGGCCGCTGAGAAAAAGCGGCCTTCCTGCATGATGAGCCCGCGAACGAGATCGCTTTCTTCGGTGTTCCCCATGATCCAAACGGCGCGCACGGTCCGATCCCGGTAGGAAACGCTGCGGATGCGCGCGGCTTCGATCGAGACTGCCCGGGCCAAGGTCACCTGGCTGGCGAGCCGGCGCGCGTCAGCCAGCGTGATGTCGCGTCGATTACGCCAGCGCCACCATTCCTCGTCTTGCAGCCAGGGAAATTTTTGGACGAACAGAACGTCCGAACCGAGCTGGGAAATGCTTTCGCGGAAGGCGTGGTTCAATCCGGAGATGGCCGTCGCCATCAGAGTCACAGTGACAATCCCGATCACGATGCCGAAGGTCGTCAGCGTCGCGCGCAATTTGTGCGACCAAAGCGCGCTCCAGGCGGACCGGACCGCTTCTCGAAATTCGATGCCCGCGCGCATGCTCAAGCTTTCGCGCTCAGCAAACTCGTCTGGCTGGTTGCCGTCGTTTCATCCGAGGCGATTCGGCCATCGCGGATGCGCACAATCCGGCGGGCGTGCAGCGCGATGTCTTCTTCGTGCGTCACGAGGATCAACGTTTTGCCCGATTGGTGCAGGTGCCCGAGGACAGCCATGATTTCGTCGCCGGTTTGCGTGTCGAGATTGCCGGTTGGTTCGTCGGCCAGAATCAGGGAAGGGCTGTTGACGAGGGCTCTCGCGATCGCGACGCGCTGGCGTTGTCCGCCGGAAAGCTCGTTGGGGCGATGCGTCATGCGATCGCCCAGCCCGACCTCTTCCAGGGCGCGCCGGGCCATCGGCTCGCGTTCGTGCGGCGGAATTCCCGCGTAAACGAGCGGGAGCGCCACATTCTGGAGAGCGGTGGCTCGTGGCAGCAGATGGAAGGTCTGGAAAACAAAACCGATTTCCTTGTTCCGGATTTCGGCCAGACGATCGTCATTCATTTGCGCGACATTGCTTCCGTTCAGGATGTATTCGCCGGAAGTTGGCGTGTCCAAACAGCCCAGCAGATTCATGAGAGTGGATTTGCCCGATCCGGACGGCCCCATGATCGCGACGTATTCGCCGGCTTCGATGGCCACGCTGATCTCGCGCAGAGCGTGAATCGTTTCCTGGCCCATCAGGTAGCACTTGGAAACGTTTGTCAGGCGGATCAAGCTCACGGCTGGTTCGTTTTGAGTTGCTTCGGCTTTTCCAGCCGGATTCGTTTGCCATCTTCCAATTCGCGCTGGATGGCTTTGTATCCGCCCGCCACCACGTCATCTCCCTGGCTCACGCCGGTTTCGATCTCGGTGTAATCCTCATCGCTGATGCCGCGTTTGACCGGAGCGGCTTTGACCCGCCCGCTTTTGGCGATGAACACCACTTCGACCGGTTTGTTGTCGTTCCTCGTCTTGCGGGTCGAATCGCTCTTCAGCTGCGCCTCCTCGTATTTCTCCTTTTCAGTTTGGGCCTGCTTGCCCTTGGGCGCTCGCGTGGTGACGCTCTGAATCGGCACCGTCAAAACGTTCGTGCGGTAACGCGTCTCGATTTCCGCGGTGACGGACATGCCCGGCCGGAACGCTTCCTTGTCATCGACCAAAATCTTGACCTGAAATTTCGTCGCCTCCTGCTGCGTGCCCGGCGCGAGCGTTTTGGCGGCGTTGGCAATCTCCGTGACGTGGCCGGTGAATTTTCGGTCGGGAAAGGCATCCACTTCGAGCCGCGCTTTTTGCCCGAGGCGAATGAGTGGGATGTCCATTTCGCCAATGTCCACGCGCGCTTCCATGTTATCGAGGTCCGCGACGGTCATGATTTCGGTGCCGGCCATCATGGCGGTGCCGACGACGCGTTCGCCCGCCTGGGATTTGCGATTGATCACCGACCCATCCAACGGAGAGAGAATGGTGGTTTTGGAAAGATCATCTTCCGTCCGGGCGAGCGCGGCTTGCGCCTGCTCGGCCTGATGACCACTGGTTTCGTAAGAGGCTTTGGCCACTTCATAATCGGTCTTGGCCAGCAGAAATGCTGAATCGGAAATCAACTTCTGATCGAAAAGCCGCTGGTTCCGCTGACATTCCAGTTCCGCTTTGTCCAGGTTCGCTTTCGCCAAATTCCGGTTCGCCAATGACGATTGGTAATTCGCCCTGGCCGAATTCCGCGTCGCGATGTAATTGTCCGGCTTGATCCGAACCAGCACGTCGCCTTTCTTCACCTTTTGTCCTTCCTCGACTGGCAGCAAAATAATTTCCCCGCTGACCTCCGGATTAATCATCACGGAAAGGACGGCGTTGATTTTGCCCGTCGCGATGACGAGTTCAGTCAGATTGCGCCGGGCCACTTTCTCGAGTTGAACCGGAATGACTGGCTCACGCCGGCGGACAAAGGCGACCGCGGTTAAGGCGATCACGATTAACGCGATTCCGCCGAGCACGAACATTCGTCGCTTACGGAGATTATCTTTCATCGTCGATGTGTTTTGCCGTCAGGTCATCCGCGCGATCAACAACAGGCTGCCAAATTTAAACAACGCCCACGTTCCGATCAGCCATGCCGCCAGAGTCGAAACCGGCTTTTCCATGAATCGACCGGCCCCGCAGGCTATCACCACCCAATACCAGAGGGAAATGACATTGAGCGTCGACAACGCCAGATCGCGAACCCGCCCCGGATCCGGTTCGGTCACCAGCAAGATTGGACCAAGATTGGCCAAAGTCGTTCCGCGGATCAGAATCAACAGGGTCGAAACAATCGCGCCTAAGGCCAGCACCACCGAAGCGAGTCCCGCGATTTCGAGCGCCTTGCTGAGCGGCAGACGCACCCCGAACCACCAGCGTGCCAGCGCCCAGATTTCCAGACCGACGCAGGCCCAGCGCAACGCCTCAACCCCGACCGCCTTTAACGATCCGACCACCTTCAAAAAGGCTGGCCGAACGAATCGCTCCGACACTTCGCCGGCGCGATTGGCTTGGGCGCGAGAAAGCTTCCCGGATTCGACCTGTTTTTCCAGCGCGTGTTCACGTTGGACCGCGATTTCTTGCAACACCGCCGGATCCGAGAAAATCAGGAGCGCTTGAATGATGGACAAAGCGATGGCCAATGTCAGCGGCACTATCGAATGCTTCCAGCGAGCCGGTTGAAACTTTATGGCATCAAAGGCCGTTCCCGGCGCGCACAAGACGTCCGCTAGCCGCGCCCAAATGTGGCTGGAATCGGAAGCGCCAGATGTCTCCGATGGTGTCTCTGAGGTTGTAAACCCGGCGGACATCCGTTGGTAGCGGTCGAACCTGCGTAATGGGTTGGCGAAAGTCAAGCAACTGCGGCGGATGTTACAACCGCCGCGAGTGAAGGCGAATCCCGGCGTTGATTTGCACTGCTATCTCTTGAAATTTTCCCGCTAATTCGAAGCGACCGCGAACTGAAGAAAAAATCGAACTGGAACGGATCTCGGTGGAGCTGAACCAAGCGTTGCACCGTTGGGGAATTGAACAGGAGGTAAGGGAGGAAACAGAGAGGGAGCGGTCGAATCAATTTTTGTGTTCCTTGGCTGGCTGCTGTTCCGCCTCTCGAGTTTAATTCGCGGTCTATTGGCGTCCATTGGCGGTTTAAAAATCTCCGTTCTCTCTGCGTCCTCCTGTTCAAAAGCCAAGGCGTTGCACCGTTGGGGAATTGAACAGGAGGTAAGGGAGGAAACAGAGAGGGAGCGGTTGAATCAATTTCTGTTTCCTTGGCTGGCTGCTGTTCCGCCTATCGAGTTTAATTCGCGTCCATTCGCGTCCATTGGCGGTTTAAAAAAGAATTGCTGGAACATATCGTGGTTTCCGGCGCAGGACTGTGAGCGGCCGGTCGTACAGCGCTCGCCGGCGGGAAAATTCCAATTTGGATTAATCCTGCGCCCTGCGTATTTTCTTCGTCCCAATGAATCGACTGGCCCGCTTGGATCATCGTTACCTCTGGCATCCGTTCACCCAGATGAAAGATTGGCTGCGTCGCGAACCGATCGTGATTCGCGCTGGGGAAGGCGCCTGGATCGAGGACATCCATGGCAATCGTTACCTCGATGCGAATTCTTCGATTTGGACGAACCTGCATGGCCATCGCCATCCGGCGCTCGATCGCGCGCTGAAAGATCAGCTAAAGAAAATCGCCCATTCGTCCGCGCTGGGCCTCGCCAATGAACCGGCTTCGGTGCTTGCCGAAAAATTGATGCGCGTCGTGCAGCCAAAACGCTTCGCTTCGAAATTTCCCAATCAGCCGCGGCTGGGAAAAATCTTTTACTCGGATGATGGCTCCACCGCCATGGAAGTGGCGCTGAAGCTCGCGTTCGAATTCGCGCGCCGGACCGGCCGCGCGCGCCGGCCGAAGTTTCTTTCCTTAGCCGGGGCTTACCATGGCGACACCATTGGCGCGGTCAGCGTGGGCCATATTGATTTATTCCACAAAGCGTACGCCGGCTTGCTGTTTAAAACGGATACGGTCCCGTCCCCGTATTGCTATCGGTGCCGATTCAATCGAGCCAAGCCGGAGCGCTCGGACGCGCGCGCTTACCGAAAGTGCAATTGGGAATGCGTCAGCCAAATCGAAAAAAGGTTTTCCCGCGCGACGAAGGAGAGTCCCTACGCGGCGATGGTGGTCGAGCCGTTGATACAAGGGGCAGCGGGAATGATTCCGCAACCGGCGGGATGGCTGAGCCGCGTGGCGGAAATCGTGCGGAGTCATGGGGCGCAATTGATCGCGGATGAAGTGATGACAGGCTTTGGGCGGACGGGGACTGAACCTGGCAAGAACCGGCTGTTTGCGTGCCATCAGGAGGGCGTGCAGCCGGATTTTCTGGCCGTGGCCAAGGGACTGACCGGCGGTTATCTCCCGATGGCGGCGACGATGACGACGCGCCAAGTGTTCGACGCTTTTCTGGGCGAGTATGAAGAATTCAAGACTTTCTTTCATGGCCACAGCTACACGGCAAATCAGCTCGGCGCGGCGGTGGCCTCCGCCAACTTGGATTTGCTGGAAGCAAATGCCGGTGTTCGCGAGGAGTTGCAGAAAAATTTCGCGCGAGCGCTCGATCGACTTTGGCAGCTTCCGCATGTTGGCGATATTCGCCAGGTGGGATTGATCGCTGGAATCGAATTGGTCCGGGATTGGCGCACTCGCGAACCGTTCCCGTTGGAAGCGCGGGCTGGCATGCGGGTTTGCGAAGCGATGACACGATTTGGAGTGCTGACCCGGCCGATTGGCAATGTGATTGCGTTGATGCCGCCATACTGCACGAGCCCCGAGGAAATCCAGCGAATGGCCGAAGCTATCGAGAAGGGGATCGTCGAAGTGTTCGGCGAGATTCGCTGAAGATCCCATTTTGATCCCGGCGCGGGCCGATCTCACGGTGGTATCGGTTCTGCTCAAAACGGGTTGTGCATTTCATTTCGAACCACGAAAGGAACGAAACACACGAAAAGAAAAGGGACTGGAAATCGGATGCTTGGCCGCAAAGAACACAAAGATCACAAATTGGTTCGCGGCTATTTGCGGTTTCAACCGCTCGCATCTGTGCTGCAGGCTCAAGCCGGCTCAAGCCCGCGTTCCGACCGTGTGCTGGCGCGCTTGTCGCCAGGAACGCAGCGTTTACGCTGCAGCCAAGGCGTTACACCTAGCGAGGCGCGCCTCAGACCAGGCGAGTTGAAAAGAATAGTCACACCCGAATTCCAAGCCATGTTTCCTCCCCGCGCCTCGCTCATAGATTCCTTGAGGCAGACCGCCCCGATTTGGGTGAGAATGAAAAGTTGACTCAAATGGAATAACTTTTGTGGTTCAAGGAATCTAGTGCCACCTGAATTCGTGGGTGAATTGTGATTCGCCAGGGCGTCGGTTTCCGTTACTCTTCCCGTTATGAAGCGTGCTGGGCTCATTCTTGGCGTCCTGTTGATCGTGGCGTTGTTAGTTTGGTTATTCAGACCCGCTCCAGCGTCTGGCCCCGTCCTTCCCAACCCGAACGGATACGACACGCTCATGCGAGCCGGCGCGCAACTGACCCACGCGGAGGAACCGCTCACTTATACAAACAAACAAAAACTCCTGGAGTTCGTGGAAGCGAATCGCGCGGTGCTGGCGAGCGTGCGGACAGCCTTGACTCAGGAATGCCAGGTTCCAGTGCAGTTCTCGCAGACTTACATTACCAATCATCTTCCAGCTCTGGCTGGGCTAAAAAGCCTCGCGCGTTTGCTGAAAGCGGAAGGAAAGCTCGCCGAACTGGAAGGGCACCCGACTGACGCCGCCCGAAGTTATCTGGATGGTCTTCGGTTGAGCTTCGCCATTCGCCATGGCGGGTGGATGATCGATCAGCTTGTTGGGATTGCTGGCGAAGCCTTCGCTATCCAGCCACTGCTGGAGCTCGTGCCTGCGCTGGATTTAACAGCTGCGCGAGAAACGCTCCGCGAACTCAAGCTGATCGAGGCGAGCGATGAACCGCTCGAAAGAACGGTTGCCGCGGAAACTGAGTATTTCCGCCACGGACCGGTCACGGCTCGGATCGCGATGATGATTCAAAGGCGATCGCTTTCTCCAATCCGCGCCGATGTGAATCGGATCGTCGCGCCTAAAACTCAAGCTCGCGCGGCGGATCGCGCCCGGACCCGTGAAGCGCTCGAGGAACGAGTAAAGGAGTTGGAGAAGCGTTGACGTCCGCGGAGAAACTCCCCACGGATTCAGAGCGACCCTGGATTTACTGTCCTCGTTCGGTCCGAATCTGTGGGCGAATGCTTTGGTAAATGTTGCCCACAAAGGCACGCATCGGTTCCTGACCCGTTCTCTTTTGACCGCGCCAACGCAATCCTGCATATCACCCACAAAGGGGACGACCGCCGGAAAACACTGGCGAGGTCAACATCAACAAGAGCTACGAAAATGCAGCGCTGGATCCCCCAGCAAAGATCTAGCAAGGATTTAGCAAGGACGAAGGAGCTCAAAAGGTCCGCAGTTGAAACTGGGAGACGACAGAAAACCTACGAGAAGGGAAAAGTCAAAGGGCAACCCGTCTTCGCCTTGATGATCAAGCTTGGTGGAGGAGAAGCGACCGCGGAACTGCGGCAGTGATTGCCGCCGTAGGGAGAATTAAGGGCGAGAACTGTAATGCCTTTCGGGACCGACATGGGGACCCCGGGAGATGGTGTTGTATTTGGGCCGACGGGTGTGCGGCATGAAGTTGGCGGAATTGGCGGCAGCGGTGGGGTTGAGGAACTACGCCCCCGTAGCCACGTGCGTCAAACGTTACGAACAGTGGTTGCAGACAAACGCCACTGAGCAAGACCTCGATGAAACCCATTGCCAGATTGTTGAATTGTAAGATGTGACCCTTGGCCCTTCATGTGACCCTTGGCCCTTCATGTGACCGAGAATCTTTTAATCACGCCGAACGCGGTTAATTCTGTTTCGGCACGCGAAGTGGATAGGGAGGGCGTTGGGTTTGCGGCTGCGCTTTCAACTGCGCCTTGACAATTTCGATGGCTTTCTCGAGTTGGGGATCGTGCCCGGCGATGACATCCGCCGGGGTCTGCTCCACCTCAACATCGGGCGGCACGCCTTCGTTCTCGACTACCCAGCCGCCTTCAGGCGTCCAAATGGCGAGGTTCGGCGCGGTTATGGATCCTCCGTCCATCAACGGAGGAAAACCGAGGATTCCTACCAGCCCGCCCCAGGTGCGCTTGCCGACCAAAGTGCCGATCGCAAATTTCTTGAACATCCAAGGCAGCAGATCGCCTCCGGACCCTGCGGTTTCATCGATCAGCATGACTTTGGGTCCCTGAATGGAAGCCATCGGCGTCTTCAGGTCCTGTCCATAACGCATGGCCCAGTAGCTGATCAATGGCCGCCTCAAAACATCGATGTAATAATCGGCGATTGAACCGCCGCCGTTGTAGCGTTCGTCCAGAATAAGCGCTTGACGGTTGGCTTGGGGGAAGAAATAGCGTTTGAAGTACTCGTGGCCCAGACCCGCGGTATTGGGAACATAAACGTAAGCAACTTTGCCATCGGTTGCCTCGGTGACCTTCCTTAGGTTTGCCTCCACCCAGTCCCGATTGCGAAGATCTGATTCGTCTTTGATTGGAACCACCTTCACAGTCCGGGAGCCTGTCAGATCTGGATTTGGCCCCACGGTGATCTCGACGATCCGCCCCGCTGTCCGCTCAAACCGGCTATAGAGGTTTTCCGGCGGTTTCAAATCCTTCCCATCCACCGCCAAGAGATACTCGCCCGCTTTCACGTCGACGCCCGGCTCGGTCAATGGAGATCGGAGGTCCGGATTCCAATTCAAACCGCCGAAGACCTTCGCAAAACGGTATCGATTGTTTTCTACTTTGTAGTCCGCTCCCAGCAAACCGCCGGGCACGACCTGCGTTTGACTAAGAAAATCTCCACCGCCAAAACGGGAATGGCCAACTACCAGTTCGCTGCACATCCATTGCAGGACACGGTTCAGATCGCCACGGTCCGCAAGATCGGGAAGAAAGGCTTCGTACTTGGCCTTGATCCCCTTCCAATCGGCCCCATGCATTCCTGGATCATAAAAATAATCTCGGTTGATTCGCCACGCATCCAGAAACATCTCCTTCCATTCAGCCCGTGGATCAATTCTCACCTCCACCTTGTCCACCGCCAGTTGGTCCTTGGAGAGATCGACCTTGTCACCCAGATCGCAGATGGACCAACGGTCTTTTGCATCGACTAGCACCCGTTTGTGATCGGCCGAGATCACATATTGATCGACTTTATCGAGGACATTGGTGGTTTTGCGCTTCTCCAAATCAAAGCGTTGGAGCGATTGAGTCCTCTGATTGGGATCCAGCGCGCCGTTAGCCTTGAGGTAATAGACTTGCCCCGTTTTTCCAACCTGCAAGCTCGAATACTCGCCTGCGGGAATTGGCAAAACCTGAATCCGTTGGTCCAGACCATCCATATCAACGACCGTGGGAGCTTTCGCCTCCTTATCTTCTTTCTCTTTGTCCTCATCGGAGTCTTTCCCTTTGTCCGTATCCTTCTTGTCGTGCTTTTTGCCAGAGTCGCTCTCCGTCGGTTTTTCTTCATCGCTTTGAGGAGCAAGCGGCGAGATGACACCTTTCGGAAGCACGGCCAGGTAAATACTTTGGGATATTCTCACGTCCTTGCCCCACATCGAGAACCAATCATTTCCTGGCCCAGCATCCGTGGAAGCGAAAAAGTAGAGGTACTTCCCGTTGGGATCAAAAACTGGACTGCTGGCGTCGCTCAGACCGTCGGTGAGTACATACGCTCGTTTTTGTTCCAGTGAGTAGAGCGCCAGCCTGTGCGTGTAGGTCGGCGTATTTTGCGTATAGACCAGCCACTTGGAATCCGGCGACCAGGCATGCTCCAAGTCATGCCTCGGGCCATAGACCACCTGGGACGCGACCTTCAACGCTTCGCCCGTGCTAACATCCAGAAGGTAGAGAGTCCGCGCATTGTCGGTGAAACTGATCTGGCGGCTGTCGGGGGACCATTTCAGCTCTTCATAAAAGCCGGCTCCGTGCAGAGCGATCTTGCGGGTCTCTCCGTGGCCGTCCTGCGGCGCGATCTGCAGCGCGTATTCACCCGATTCATCTGAGAACCAGGCGATCGACTTACCGTCCGGAGACCACGCCGGTGAACGGTCATTGGCGCCAGGCGACGCGCTCACATTTCGAGCGTCTCCTTTCTCCTTGGGAACAGTGATGATTTCACCCCTGAACTCAAAGACGGCTCGGGCGCCGGCCGGCGAGATAGACGCATGGCGAATCCACTTCGAGCCCTTGGCAAAGCGCGGACGCGTCTCCACCAGGTCCGTCGGCACACCGATCTTGAGCCGGTCAGCACGCCGTTTCTTAACATCGTAAAGGTGCAGGTAACCGGCTTGTTCATAAACGATCCGTCCGTCCGCCCCACTGGCGGAAAGAATCGGAAAATCCTTGTGCTCGGTCAGTTGTTCGATTTGTTTGCCAGCCGGGTCGAAAGAGAAAAGATTGAACTCTCCATTACGGTCAGACAGAAAATAGATTTTGTCGCCCATCCAGATTGGATACGTATCATTGCACCGGCCGGCTGGCTGTGGAATTCGCTCGGTTGAATGGTCCTTGAGATTGAAAATAATCAGATCGGAAACCGTCCCGCCCCGATAGTGTTTCCATTGCCTGAACCGTTCCGCTAATGGGCAATACACCATCCTGCCTCCGTCCGGCGAATAGGCCGCCTTCCAGGCGTGTGGAATCGGCAGTCTCACTGGTTCGCCTCCCTCTCGCGGCACGGTAAACAGTTGAACATACCGGCGCGTGTGAACATGGGCCGGGGATGAAAACAAAACCGAACTGCCATCCGGCGTGAATCCCAAGGCGATATCCTCCAAGGGATGCCAGGTCAACCGCTTTGGCTCGCCGCCTTCGGCCGGCACGACATAGACGTCTGTATTGCCATCATACTCGCCGGTAAAGGCGATCCACGCGCCATCCGGGGAGAAATGCGGGCTCGATTCGACGCCTGGATGCGAAGTCAAACGACGAACATTGCTCCCGTCAAGATTTGAGACCCAAAGGTCGTTCGCATAGGCGAAGGCGATGTGATTCTGGCTCACCGCCGGTTCGGCGAGCATTCGCGTGTCGTGAATATCTACGCTCCACACGCTTTGCACGAACGACCCCAGACAGGCCATCAGGAGAGTCACTTGGGCGAGCTGGACCTGAAAATGTCTGCAAGAAAGCATTGTACGTTAAAATGGAGATTGAATCCGCCAAAGCCAGATTGTCAAACCAATTGGGCAACAGGACACGGTCGCTTTGTGCGGCGGGAGTGGGGTCAAGGGTCACATCTTACAATTCAACAATTTGGCAACCCGTTTCATCGAAGCCAAACGGAAATTTGGATTTTTCTTCGTCGTTAACCAAGGATCGCGGGAAGGGCGTAAAGGTTTTCAGAAGTTGGAAAGGAGTTTTCTATCCGGGTTATCCGGGAAATCCGTGGTTGAATGCTCTTCTGGTTTGACCGCGGATGACTCTGATGGCACGGATAGATTCGTCTTTCCGCTTCGAAATTCCGCCTGACACCTGCACCGCTGTCGATGAACTCGAACGCGCGCCGGTTGGTGACGATGGGTGCCCAATTGATTGGGGGGTCAAGTGGGGGGCAAGGGTCACGTCTTACAATTCAACAATCTGGCAACCCGTTTCATCGAAGCCAAACGGAAATTTGGATTTTCTTCGTCGTTAACCAAGGATCGCGGGAAGGGCGTAAAGGTTTTCAGAAGTTGGAAAACAGTCTTCTATCCGGGTTATCCGGGAAATCCGTGGTTAAATGCTTTTCTGGTTTGACCGCGGATGACTCGGATGGCACGCCAGATCCGTCTTTCCGCTTCGAAATTCCGCGTGACACCTGCTTGCGCTGGCGGAGTATGCGCGGTTAGTTGGCTCTATTTCGCTTGAGCGGGCAGCGGTCAATCGGTAGCCCGGTAATAACGGCGTGCCAATCGGTCGGACCCGTTGTCGATGAACTCGAACGCGGGCCGGTTGGTGACGATGGGTGCCCAATTGATTAAACCCGCGCATGCGCGCACGACGATATCCTTTCCGGGTGGCGCGGTGACGAGCAAGCTCAGCCCGTGATCCGCGGAGCGCTGCGTGGCTTGGCGCCGAATGACGACTGGAGCAATCTTTTTTTTACCGGTTCGTCAGCACGTTGTTCAGCAAATCGAACGGGTTCACGCGCTGTTTCTTGGTGCTCGGGGGCGCGTTGGTTTGTTTGGGCTGCTTCTTAAATAGATCAAACGGGTTGATCGCTGTGTTCGTCCCCGGTTGATTGGTTCCGCCCTGAGCACCTTGCCCGGAAAGCAGGCCGCCAATTCCTTGCAACACTTTTCCTTTGTCGCCGCCGAGCCGATCAATTCCGCCCACCGATTCGAGCAACAATCCGGACAGCGCCAGTTTGTTCACTTTCGTTTCGGGGTTCCCGACCGTTCCGGCGAGCGTCACGAATGTGGGCAATTGAACGTAAACAAGATTGGTCGGCGTGTTCGGCCGCACGAGATTGATCTTCGCCGCGAGTGCACGCCGCAACGAGAACTCGACCGGCAGCTTCAACCGCGAATTTGTCAGCGGATCCTCGATCGGAATTGCGCCGCGCGATTGGGCCACAAAGGCCGCGCTCTGCACCACGAAATTCGTCAACTGAATCTGGCCGTCTCCCATGTTGGCGTTCGCCGCGATCCAATCAATCGGCGTTTGCATCAGTTCGGGAAGCTGCAACACCAGCGCGATCGGTTCCAGCAGCCGGCGTATTTTCGGCCCGACGATTTCCAGGTTCAGGTTGGTCGTGACCAGATCCATTTGTCCCGCGAGCGTTTTCTGCAAGCTCGCGCCGGTTGTGCCCACGCCTTTGATTTGCGCATGCGCCGTCAAATCGCCCCGCAGCTTGTTCGATTGGGCCGAGAAGCTGTTGACGAGCGGCTGCAGCGGGATTCGCTCGGCGCCGAGAGTTAAATCGTAACCATAGCCAGGCACGCCGAGATCGATGAGCGCTTGCAACCGCATCGGCGCGCCATTCAGTTGCATCGAGAATGGTTGAAGACTGACCTGATTCGTCTGAATGACCGCGGTTCCCCGAACGTCTGCTGCGTCGATTTCCCGCAAGTAAAGATGCCCAATCTGCAGGTCGGTCGACAACTGGCGAACCGGCAAATGAGCGGCTCCGGCCGGTTGTGCGGGCGCAGCGGTTGTGGTTGTGGCGGGCGCCGGTGCGGTCGCCGTCGTGGCCGGTGTGGCCTTCACCTTTTTGCTGGCGAAGAGGTCGTAGAATTCGGTCAGGTCGAACGCATCGGACCGGATGCTCAACTGCCCAGGGGCGGGATTGTTTGTGGAAAGATCGACATGCCCTTGGACGCTGAGCTGGTTCTTCGCGCGAGCGGTGGGACTGAGCGTGAGCACCGTCTGCCGGAGTTCCATTGATTGGTCGAGCAATGAGCCGTCGAGTTGGAACCGCGCGCTAAGCGGTGGATTGGGCGCGGGCTGATTAGGCTCTTGCACGACCAGGTTTGTCACTGCGAAATCCGCCTTGAGCTGGGTCGGTTGCTTGGGCGTGAAATCCGCGCTGCCGACGCCGTTCAAAGCAACCGAAAGCAGCTTCTTTTCGCCGAGGGCGGAGCCGAGGAACGGCTCGAGGCCATTTTGATTGACGTCGATCGCTTTGAACGTGATTTGGCCGGACTTGTTTTCGAGCCGGTATTTTCCAGCGAGATCGAACGCGCCGCCCGATTTGCCTTGGGACGAGAGGGCAACGGTGGCTTTGCTGATTTTCAGAAAATCGCTTTCGAGCGCCACGTTATAATCGACGGCGGTTTGGTAATTTTTAAAATTGTAAGCGCCATAACGGCCGGTGAAATCGCGCAGCTGCGCATTGCCGGACGCGGTTTTTGCGTCGGCGGTTTGGGTGTAATTGGCGGTTGCTTTGAGGCTGCCTTGGCTGGCTTCGAGATTGGCGACGGGAAATTGCTGGAGGAGAGCTGGCAGAATGGCGTTGAGTTGGGCGTCGACATGGATGTCCTTTCCGCCGCCGAGCACGACCTGAGCTGTCCCTTGCCCATCAGCGACCGTTTGATTTTGCTGCGCCAGCGCGAAACGAAATTGGTCGAGAGCAATTCGATTGAGATTTTCCACAGAACCATTCGCGCTCAAAGTGAGCTGGCTCTGCTTGATGTCATTTGTCCCGACCTTTAGCGCGAGATCATTGATCTGACCTGCGATGTCCGTCTTGAGAGTGCGGCCGTTATTTTGCGCGACCAGTTTCGTCTGTAAATTGAGCCGGCCAGTGGGCGGGTTGGTCCCCATCAAGAAGGCCCAATCGGAGAGATTCAAATTCGTCACCGAGAGGTTCAGCGCAGATTCGGCAAATCCCGGCGCGCCTTGGCCCCAGCTGAGCCCCATGGGTTGGTCGAGGCTGGCGAGCAACAAGTCCGCTTGATTTTGTTTCGCGGCCAAACGGAGTTGCCGGAGTTGGGCGGTTTTGTCTTCGAGATTGACGTCGACATCGTAATTAAGGTCGAGGTCGAGCACAGGCGTGGTTTGAGCAGTTTGTTTGACACTGACTTGGCGGCCGATCAATTGGCCCGCCACCGCGACCTGTTTTCCTTTTTTGCCGATTTGAACCACGTTGCTCGAATTCAATTGCGAATCTGAAAAATCCCAGCCGTGCGTCGCGCCAACCAGATTCAAGAGATGCCGATCGATCGATTGAACGGCGACATTGAGTTTGCCTTCCATTTTGGCCGGATCGAATGGGCCGTTGATCAGAATGCGTCCGAGGTTTTGGCCGCCTTGTTGAAGCGAGAGCGCCAGCTGCTGAATTTCCGTCGGCGTTAATTTGATTTCGAGCAGGCCGCTGTAATTCGCAAAATCTTTATACGCTCCGGCCGTTTGGGAGAAGGCCAGTTCAGTTTTGCCATTCACGGAGGAGGGCGATAATTGAGGATCGAGCGCGAAATCGAAAGCGCCGGAAAGTTTGCCGGCCAGAACATCGTTTGGCTGGTTGGTCGGGCCGGGGGGATAAAACCGCCGCATTTGGAAATCCGAGCCGAGGGTGACCTTGCCTGACTGGCCGTTTTGCACGCGGGTGATTTGCACATCGAGATTGCGAAGCTCGATGTGATTCGTCGGGCCGGTCGTTTTTTGGATGATATCAATCGTGCCGTTCTTGATGGCGAGATTTTCGAGATCGAGCCGGGCCGGATTTTGCGGCTGCTTTGCTTTCTTGGCGCCCGATCTTTTCAGCAGCGGATCGAGGTTGCTCGAGCCGTTGGTTTCTCTGACCAAATGGATCATCGGTTGGTCGAGGAGCAATTCTTGCACGACATTGTTTCCGCTTAAGATCGCGCGCAGATCGTAGCGAACGTGAACGCGTTGGGCCGTGAGCAGCGGTTCCGTGCCTGTGGTCTGGACCCGCACGTTGTCGAGCGTCACTTCGGAGAACGGGTGGATATTGGCATTGGCCACCGTGATGTCGGCGTTGAGCGATTTCGCGACCCGAGGAAGGATCACGGATTTAAAAAAGGGACCGCTCGTGGCGACGAAGTAAATCACGACGATGCCGACCACGCACAGCAACGCAATGATCCCGATGGTTCGGCCGATCCGCCGGCGGGGTTTCGGGGCCGCAGGTTTGTTTTCGATTTCTGCCATAGCAAATTCCTCGTTTATCGTTTCCCTTCCAAAAATCTGACGTAATCCGCGATGCCCTCGGCGGGCGAGTATTTCGGGTGGTACTTTAATTCATTTTGGCACAATGTCAGGTCAGCCTCGGTGTGCGGCTGATAAAACGGATACGGATTTTCAAAATATTCGGGATCGAGCCTCGTTCCCAGGTTGCGGTTCAGTTCCGCAATGATCTCGTTGAACGAGAACGCCTGGCCCGAACCGCAATTGTACACTCCGTTGCGCGGCGCCCCGAGCGCCGAGATCGTGCATTCAACCACATCTTTGACATAAACGAAATCGCGCTTCTGTTCGCCGGCGCGAAAAACCCGGGGACGCTTGCCCTCCTTCATCTGGCGATAAAGCTGGTAAATCATGCTGGCCGCCGCCTGCTTGTGCGCTTCGCGCGGCCCATAAACGTTGAAGTAGCGCAGCCCGACCAGCCGCCACGACGGGAACTGCCGGACGTAGGAACGGGCCAGGTTCTCGAGTTGCACTTTCGTAAAGGCATAAATGTTGGCCGGAGCGAGTGGCTGCTCTTCTTTCATGCGAGCGCCCCGAGTTCCGTAAGTGGCCGCCGATGAAGCGTAGACTATCGGCGTTTGGTTCGGCGCCGCGAATTCGAGCAGCCGCCGAAAACCTTCCACGTTGTCGTGCGTCTGAAGGAATTGATTGTGTTCGGTGGTGTCGGTGATTGACGCTTCGTGAAAAATCGCATCGAACACGCGGCCCTTTAGTTCGCGGTCCCAATCCAGCCGCGAAACGTCCGCCGTCACGAAATCGCCGCGGAATCCTTCGAGGTTTTGAAAATGTCCCGAGCGGAAATCATCGACCACGACCAGTTCGGCCTTGGGGAATTTTTCCTGCAACGCCAGAACCAGATTCGAGCCAATGAAACCTGCCCCGCCCGTAACCAAAATATTTCGCATGGCCGGAAGGTATAGAATGGGCGCAGAGAGCTGGAAAGAATTTTAGCGATGGGAGGATGGTGCGACGGTGGGACGGTGCGACGGTGGGACGGTGCGACGGTGGGACGGTGCGACGGTGCGACGGTGGGACGGTGGGACGGTGCGACGGTGCGACGGTGCGGCGGTGCGACGGTGAGGCGGTGCG